>Ga0207698_10000011_pt1 | contig 260352 bp, 201 predicted proteins | sample KBSCornC22_FD_184298 | JGI IMG/M metagenome (GOLD analysis project Ga0207698, IMG submission 184298) | Corn rhizosphere microbial communities from Kellogg Biological Station, Michigan, USA - KBS Corn C2-2 (SPAdes) (version 2) | ecosystem: Host-associated > Plants > Roots > Rhizosphere > Soil ... | reverse complement strand
TTGTTCTCTGAGTCAGCTCACGCTGAGCTCAGCAGCTTCTTGTAACACCTCGCGCTCCTCCTCGACTAAGCATTCAAACAACACACTCAGAAACCCCGCAACTGACGACGCAAGCCGGGCATACACTTAGGTACGAGCGACATGATAATGAGCATTTGGCGAACCCGCCCCATCGTATTCACTGCGCTCTTAGGAGCGTTGAGTGGCTCCGCCGTCGCGACCATCTTTCTGCTCACTGATCCTTTGCGACCGCTCTCCACCCGATTGTTGCTGTGTCTCTTTCCTGCATCCATCCTCGGATTCGGTTTCAACGGAGGGGGCGTCGCGTTCTCAATTTTCCTAATTCTAGTGGAGGTCGGAACAAATGCGCTGCTATACGCTTGCGCCTTTGCAGCACCCGTAGTCGCTGTCATCGCTGTTCGCCGTCAATTCGGAACACCGGAAAGGCCGACCTCGATCACTAGCGGCTGAACTGTGAGCACATGAGGACCAACTCATTTGACGGGAGTGTTACCGGCAACTCGGAAGTAAGAAAATTTTGGCTAGGCTGGTGCGGGGGAAGTCGCACCGGAGGTTAAGCGGATGGGCACGCTGCGAGGATGCGGCTGGCGATTGCCCGGGCTTCCTCCCACATTTGCGCTTGGTCCTGCTCGGTGGCTACGTCCCACAAATCCATGGCGGCGAGATGGAGGATTGCGGCGAGGCGGGCGGCGTTGGCCGGCTGCTCCACTAGCGGGCCGCGCACCAGTTTCTTCTGATCGTTCAGCGCACGCTGGATTTGGGCGGCTTGGCGGAGGGCGGGGCTGGGGTCCGTTGTTTTCCCAGGTCTCAAGGTCGAGACCTGGGGCACCCGAGCGGGTTGATTAGGCGTGGCGGGGGTGGGGGTGGTCACTTCTTTTTGGCTCCTTTGGCTTTGAGGGTGCTCATGGCAACTTGCGCGGCGTAGAGGAGTTGTGAGCCGTCGCGACCGTCGAAGACTTCTAAAGCGATGCCCTGCGCGATGCATGCAATTGCGGCGCGGATGGCGGATAACGACTCCATGCGGGGCATGGCGAGCTTGTAGGCGACGGCTGCCATGCGGAGGGCCTTGGCGGGGGCGAGGCCCTTCTCCTTGGCGATGTTGAAGGCGCTGTGCCATTCGTCCTGGCAGCGGGCGACGGAGCGCGCAACGGTCGTTCTGTCTCGGGACGATTGTCGCGATCGCTTTGCATCCAATTCGCCTCTTTTGGCACACAATGAAACCGAGGGAATTGATTCAGGACCACACCTTCGATCTGTTCCGGAGCAACTGATTTCATTTCGGCAGCTCTGCAGGACTAACCCGTTATGCTGTTAGAATTTAGACCGCCTATCCTTTATTTTCTTGAGTTTATAGCCACTCCCGCCGCTAAACTATTGAAAAGAATCAAAACGCAAGGCGGGGGTCTGTCATCGGATACTGCAAACCCCAGGCTCTCCGCGCCGGGTCGCGACGGGGCTGGCCGCCTCTCTAGAAGGGATGGTGCTTTATGTACGTTAAGTCTTTATCTACGATTAATTTACGTGATTTTCCCTTTGTTTTCTTTGGTTTACAACCAATAAACGCTCTAACCCCTTGAAAACAAACAAATCGACCAGGGGGGAGGGGGTCCATTTCGACGCTTTCGCCCCCCATTCTCAACCTGGCCTGGCAGCGACGATCAGCAGGCCCCGTTTGGCCGCACCGGGCTTCCCGCCTCCTGCGTCGGCATCGTCTGAGTGGCCGGAAGCTGTGGCGGTGCGAACCCCACCAGGTTCCCGGCGCATTCCGCAATCGTCCCCGCTCCAGCAGTGCTCGGAGCCGGTATCGAAGGAACCGACGTGTCCACTTTGTGAAAGTTCAACGCAGTCGTCATATCGCCTACCGCGCTTCGGCGCCAGACCGAAAGGTTCGGCACCTCGGCTCCAAAGCGTGTCTCAATGAAGCGCAGCAGCGATGTATGGTCGAACGCGTCCGACGAAATCAGTCCGCCACGGCTGAAAGGAGAAACAATAATCATCGGAACCCGGAACCCGAGCCCGATCGGCCCCGTGATCAGTGGACTGCCTCCATAGGTGGGATCAGGAACTGGCGGTACAGTCAGATATTCGCCCGGTGTTCCCGCAGGTGCGGTCGGAGGCGGAACATGATCGAAAAATCCGCCGTTCTCGTCGTAAGTAATGAACAACACTGTCTTGGCCCATGCGGCCGGGTTCGCCGTCAGAGCGGAGACAACCGCCGAAACTGTCGCCTCGCCGAACAGAGCTGGTGATGGCGGATGATCCGAATCCACAACGGAAGGAACGATCCACGTTACCTGCGGCAGATTGCCGGCAGCTGCGTCCGCCACAAAGTCCGTTGGGAACTGCGGCCCGAATGCATTCTTAAATAAAACGCCCGATGGATCTTGGAAGTTTTTGAAATAAGGCAGCACGTTGTCGCTATATACGCCGTTCAGCACGTTCTGATCCGGAGAGTTGTACACCTTCCATGAAATTCCGCGGGCCTGCAGTTGCTCCGGCATTGTCGTATACGTCAGCTTGCCAATCATCTCGGCGCGCGTCGACACGAGCGTCTGCACGATGGGACCGCCGTTTTTTCCGTCCGGATCGATCGAAGCCGCCATCGAGTACAGCCGGTTCGGATCAGTCGGACCGATCACCGAACAGTAGTAGTTGTCGCACAGCGTGAACGCATCTGCCAATGCGTAGTAGAAGGGCAGATCTGCGCGCGTGTAGTAGCCCATCGAAAGCACAGCGTCATTCGCGTTAATGGCGAGGCGGGAAGTGACGAACCCATCCATCTTGCCGCTGTCCCAGCTCTGATGCTGTGGAACCCAGTCATGCGTGATGTCGTGGGTGCACGACGCATTGGTCGTCGTCGTGTCGAGGTGATAAGGCAGCAGAACGCCACTCGGCGCGCTCGAAGTATTCGGAGGATAGGGCTGGTTATAAGCAGCGCTCTGATCGTTGAATCCGCGGACGCCTTTGTACGTTCCAAAGTAGTGATCGAACGACCGGTTCTCGAGCATCATGATGACCACGTGCTCAATGTCGGTCAGCTTGCCGCACGAACTTGACCCTGTAACTCCGGTGATTCCGCCGCCCTTCAATCCGCATCCCGGGATGAGCGATCCTGCGAATCCCGCCGCACCCGCTAAAGCACCTGTTTTTAGCAATTCCCGCCGCGAAGGCTTCTTCAAAGACATATTCAGGATTGGATGCCAATTCCTGCACTGCTGGTCGTCAGCCTCACCACGACAGCTTCAAAAGGGAAGTTGCCTGTCGTGGAAGCTCCATCTCTACCGTGACTTCGCCGCTGTTTACATCAAGCCAATTCGGAGAGTTCACCAGCTCTAGTTGGCCAGCCTGCTTGAGCCGCGCGTATTGCTCTGACGATGGCGATTGAGGCGATCCCATCTGCTTCCAAACCGTGTACGCATTGCTATGCGTTTCATCGATCCGGTAGTGCTGCAGAAGCACGCGCTTCACGCCCGACGGAATTCCCGCGACCGTCACTTTCACCGCCGCTCCAACAGCCGGAAGGTCATCGTCGTGATAGTTCCACACCATCACAGCTGCCTCGTGTTCCGCCTTTGTAGCCAGCCCATCAATGTCAGGACTCTGCCGAACGCCGCTCTTCAGGATGTCGTCGCTCGCCACGCGACCGCTGCTGTTCACGGCGACGCGATCGCCAGTCATCAGCCCGGCCATGCGGAAGACGTTCAAGACAGGCTTGTCGATTCCGTTCGTCGCCAGAGTGCGGAAGCCCTCGAAATACTCCTTTCCCTCGAACTCAAACGACCACGACAACATCGCCGCGAGGTTCACATGCGTCTCATCCTGCAGATCGAACAAACCCTTGATCGCGGCAGCAGTATAGGTCGCGTAGAGCGGACCATTGCGATAAGCATTCGCGGGATTGGTCTTCATGGAGCAAGCAGCACAGCCTTCCGGATCAGCCTCGCTCAGCACGATCGGCAGTTTCTGAACCTGCGGGTATTTGGCAACAATCTCGAACCCTGCCTTCGCAGCTCGAAGCTCGTTGGCAAGTCCCATGCGAACGTGACCGTCGATCGTCTCGGGCTTTCCTTTGGGATGAAAGGAGATAAAGTCCAGCGGCACCGATTTTCCATCAGCGGCGCTTTTCTCGTTCAGGCAGTGTCGCAGGAAAGCGTCGAGATATTCCGAAGCCTTCTCCGATCCAGGACCTGTCGTTGCCGGACCGCCCACTTTCGCTTCAGGCAGCGCCGCGCGGACACCTGCAACCGCATAATCGTACAGCTTCAGGTACTCAGCCTCGGTTCCGTGCCAGTAGATGATGTCGGGCTCGTTCCACACCTCGAAGTACCAGGTCTTCACCTGCTCTTTTCCATACCGCTGTACGAGATGCTCGGTGAACCTGCGTACCAGCTCACCCCACATCGCGAAGTCTTTGGGCGGATTGTTGACGGAACCGCCCATCGTCTGCTTCGGATAGTGCAGCTGGTATTCGCTGATGCCCGGAACCTCGGCCGCAAGGTCCTCCGGCATGAATCCGAGCTCAACAAACGGGCGCACGCCGGCGCGCATGTACTCGTCGAATGTCTGATCCGTAATCGTGAAGTCGTACACAGGCTTTCCGCTTGCATCGAGCGAAAACACATTGGACGAGCTCCACTTGAGCTCCGCGACGCCATTCCCGGAAGTAAGCAGATGATGCGCACGGATGTACACCGGCTCCGGACTGAGGTCGTGCAATTCCCGCAATAGCCGCTTGCCGTACCTCATGGTTGTGTAGTTCGATTCGTCGTAGCCGAACCATCGGTAGATCGGCGTGTATGGGCCGATGTGCTTCGCGAGGTTCACTTGAATGTTTACTGTCTCAGGAGAGCCACTCTGCGCGGATGCGAGGGAGCTGCATATCAGCCCGAAAATCACCAGAATCAGTAACGCCTTCATTGACCTCAATCCTTCAGCACCAGATTTCGACGTCATTCGTCACATCAAAACCCTATACCCTTGACTCCCGGCCGCAGGCATAAGATCATTATGCCTATGTCATTTAGGCCTAGAGAGGGCATGCCTCCCGGTGCGCTCACCATGCTCATACTTCGTGTGCTTCAATCGGGCTCTCTTCATGGATACGCGATCGCACAGCGCATCCATGTGCTCTCCAGTGAAGTTCTTGCCGTAGAAGAGGGACTCCTTTATCCGACGCTGCAGAAGATGCTGCTGAAGGGCTTGGTTACTGCCGACTGGGGAATCTCCGAGACCAATCGCAAAGTGCGCTTTTATCGGCTCACTCAGCAAGGCCGGGCGCAGCTCAAAGCCGAAATGGCCGGCTACGATCGCATCACCCAGGCTATTCAGGACATTCTGCGTACTGCATAGGAGACTTCCCCATGGGCGAACTTTGGCGCCGCATCTCGTATCTCTTTAACCGCCGCCGTCTCGATTCCGAACTCGAGTCGGACATGGGCTTCCACCGCGAGATGGCAGCACGCGCAGGCCGGAATAACTTTGGCAACACGCTGCGAATGCGCGAGCAGTCCCGCGAAGCCTGGGGCTGGACGTGGCTCGATCGTCTCTTCCAGGACCTCCATTACGGAGCCCGCATCCTCGCCCGCTCTCCCGGGTTCACCGTCATGGCCGTTCTTGTGCTGGGAATTGGAATCGGCGTCAATGTCGCCGCATTCAGCTTCTTCAACATGGTTGCGCTCAAACCGCTTCCCGTGCGAGACGCGGCCTCGATCGTACGCCTCGAGCGCCGCTCACTCGACTCCTATACAAGCGAAATGGCCTATCCGTCCTTTGCCTTTTATCGGGATCACGCCCGGACGTTGTCGGCGGCCATGGCAGTCCTCGGCGTTCCGCCCATGCAGATTGAGGATGATCTGCAGCCTACCAGCGCATCTTTTGTGACGCCGAATTACTTCTCCGAACTCGGAACGCCTGCGGCCTATGGGCGTCTTTTTACACCCTCTCTCGACGGATCGCCGGCATCACAACCAACCGTAGTCCTGTCTTACGAACTCTGGCAGCAGCGATTCTCGGGCGATCCCTCAATCATCGGCCGGAGTATTCACATCAGCCGGCGCCCCGCGACGGTGATCGGCATACTTCCGTATGACTGCGCCAGCCTCGGAGGCCAGCACCATGAACTCTGGATGCCCATCGCGCAGCAGCCGTACTTCATCCAGGGCAGCAAGGTTCTCACGGACTGGAAAGATTCAACCGTCCGCATGTGGGGCCGTCTCGCTCCTGGAGTCACTGCAAAAACAGCCGAACAGGAACTTCGAGCTCTCACTTACCAGTTGGGGAAAGAGCACCCAGAAGCCGTTTGGGATGACAATGAGCACCTTCAAGTCTCGCCAGGCGGTCATCTGCAAGTAATGCAGCCGAGAATGTACGAGATCGCCGCGATCATAGGTGTCCTCACTCTTCTTATCCTTTCAGTCTCATGCGCGAATCTGGGTGGCTTGATGCTCGCGCGGGCGGTCGCGCGCGAACGCGAGATTGGCATTCGAATCGCCATCGGGGCAGGCCGCGGACGTATCCTCCGCCAGCTCTTCACTGAGAGCCTCATGCTAGCCTCGCTCGGATCGGCGGCCGGCCTTGGTTTGGGCTACGCCGTGATGCGCGTTCTTCTCTCCTTCCCCAACACCCCCCGCTGGCTGAGCGCAATTCCGGACTGGCGTGTCATGCTCTTTACCATCGTCGTCACAGTGCTGGCCGCCGCCTTCTTCGGACTTGCACCGGCTCTTCAGATCGCGCGCCAACGACAACACAAGACGATCGTCCGCCAGATTCTTGTGGCTGCGCAGGTGGCGGCAAGCTGCGTGTTGCTGATTGTTGCCGCACTCCTTGTCCGTGCAACACAGCACGTGCTTTACACCGATCCGGGGTTTGGCTATGAGCAACTCATCTCCATCGATTCACAGCTTGGCAAACACGGCTATTCGCCGGAAGCGGCTCGCGCATATCTTCAGCAGATGCAGAGCCGTCTCCATTCTGTCCCGGGGATCACGTCCGTATCGCTGGTGAAGCTGCCACCGATGGGACACATCGTTTCAAACAGCAATACCGAGATTAACGGCCACAAGGTCACGATTTATCCCAATTGGGTCGAGCCTGGATTCTTTTCCACGATGGGAATCCCGCTGAAGACGGGCCGCACGTTCATGCCGGGAGAAAAGCATGCGGTTATTGTCAGCGAGTCCTTTGCGCGCCAGCAGTGGCCCAACCAGAATCCGCTCGGCAAACACATGGGCGAGGGCAGCACGAAGGACACGGTCGTCGGCGTCGTGGGCGACGCTCACATCAATGCCCTCAGCGACGACGATGCTGCCGAGCAGTATTGGCCGGCGCAAGCTGACGACATGTCGGGCATGGTGGTGGTAGCGCGTGCTACCGGCGAGCCCGGATCCTTGACACCCGCCGTGAAATCGATCAGCGAAAGTCTCGATCCCAAAGCTCTTCCTGAGATCCGACAAATCAAACTGCTTTATCGCGAAAATGTGTCTCGTCTGGAAATGATTGCAACGACAGTAAGCGCGATCGGAATTGTTGCCGTAGCCATGGCTGGCATTGGGCTCATCGGTCTGGTTGCATTTACGGTGTCACAGCGTACCAAAGAGATTGCTATCCGGATCGCTGTTGGCGCACGGCCCGTTGCGGTGCTAGCAGCCGTCCTGCGCCAGTTCTCGTGGCCAGTAGCCATTGGCCTTCTGATGGGAACGACGGCGGCAGCGTTCGGGTCGAAGGTTTTACGGGTTGCCCTGTTCGGAGTCAGCAATCTCGACCCCATTGGGTATGCTTCTGCATTAACCGTCCTGTCGGCAATTATCGCTGTTGCCGCGCTTGCGCCGGCTCGTCGTGCACTTCGTCTCGATGTGGCGCGCACGTTGCACTATGATTAGCCACTCCTGCTTTGCCACAGACAGCGCTTCGCCGCTCGATGGATGTTAAACTCCGGCGAGGACCTGCATGCGAGCAACATCCATTGAGTTTCGCCTTAGGATGGCAATCAACGCCGTCATCATTCTCCTCGGCTTCTGGGCGCCGTGGATTGAAAGCTGGGGCGCCGGCAAACGTATCTCGCTCGTTGAGTGGCTTGCATTGCAGATCAGCCGGATCGGGATCGCTTCGTTCGGTGTCGCGACTTCCGGGGTCGTCCTCATTGCCTTGGTGTTCGCGCTGGCCGCTGTCATTTTTCGAGTCTCAGGCACCGCTTACCTGGGCCCAGGCACCGTGAACAGCTTCAACATGGTCGCCGGAAACGTCATGGCTAGCGGGCCTTACCGATATCTGCGGAATCCGCTGTACATGGGTCTGTGGTTCATGGTTGCGGCGATGTCGTTCCTTATGCCAGCAACGGGCGCGCTGCTTGCGATGGTACTGATCACGGTTTTCATGATCCGGCTGACGTTCGGCGAGGAGTCGTTCCTGACAGGTCGTCTCGGCGAGCCCTATCAGGCCTATTGCAACGGCGTGCCGCGTTTTATTCCGCGCTTACGCGGCGCTCCGGCGAATACCGGCGCGGAACCGCATTGGCTCAGCGCATCTCTGGCAGAGCTGACGCCATTTGGTGTATTGGCTGCTCTCGCCGTTTTCTGGCGAAACTACGATCTGGCCCTGGCGGGCCGCATCATCCTAATCAGCTTCGGTGCTTCGCTTGTTGCTCGCGCTTTCCTACCCCGAAACGTCAATCCCGCGCCAGAGAACTAGCCACGCTTCTACCCAATCTGCCCAGGTGGGTGAAGCCAAATCCATCGGCGTACTTCAGCCCGTACCCGAGCAACCGATCCACCGCGATGTGATTGCCCCAGATCAATGCAATCGAAAATAACGCATTGGCATGCGCCAGCGCTGCGCAAACGGCCAAAATGCCCGGCAGCAAATACGTATGCGCTGCGTTGTAGAAACGCGCTCCCAGGCATGGGCGCTTCAGATAAGCCAGCATTGAGAGGTCGGGCGTCAGCCAAAGACCTGCAAACAGCCACCAGCTTGTGCCTGTGCGCTCGTACAGCACTGCGGATGCAACCGCTGCAACTAAGCCTTCGAGCCTGAGCAGAGTAGATACCGATCCTGTAACTGCGCCGTCTGTATAGGAAACTCTCTGGGCCTGCGTTGCCATTTCCTTTGGATGAATGTGATGGTAAGAGTTGCGCAAAAATTTGCGCGCATCTCAGGCATCAAAAAAGAAAGGGGAAGAGCTTTCGCCCTTCCCCTAGCTTGTACTACACCCCTCAGGAATGGAACTACTTCTTCGGCGGTGCGATGGTGTCCTTGGCCGACTTCGCCACGCGGAACTTAACCACGGTCTTCGCCTTGATCTTGATGGCCTCACCCGTCTGCGGATTGCGGCCCATGCGCGCCTTGCGCTCTGCCTTTACCAGGCGCCCGATGCCGGGGATCACAAATACGCCGTTCTTCTTGGTCTCCTTGATCGCCGTCTCTGCCAGAAGATCAAGAAATCCTGCTGCCTGCTTATTCGTCAGCTCGAGCTTCTCGGCCATATGCCGGGTAAGCCCCGTCTTTGTCATTCCTGTTGCCATGTGATGTTCTCCTTCGCTGGTTGTTGCCTGGTATCTCGCCGCCCCGCCTCTTCAGCAAACCCTCAGAGAAGCCGTGGAGCGACCGCATGGGGGAGTGCGACCTTAGGCGCTTTCAACTTCCAACCTCGAAGCACCGGAGGCAACGTAGTGCACGAAACCCCTTTATTCATGCGGATTCTCGAGAACCCTGTCGTTCGTAACAATGCGGCTTGGGGTGACCCAAAGTCAATGGAAAAACTACGGTTTTCCACAATTTTCTTGGGTTTTTAGCCATTTTTTAGCCAAAATTAACGGTTTTTACCGTGTTTTCACCATTTTCGAGTCAGAGGACCGTCAGAATCCCACGTCTTTCTGCTCTTTCAGCGCAGGCCAAAAAGCACCTTCCGCCTCGGCGAAACTGATGCTGCGATGGGCGTATTCAAGGCGTCGACCATCGGAGCGAGAAGCTTGAAATGCTTCACCAGCACCTTCGCGAAATCCTTGCGCTGCGCCGCTCCTGCGGGCAATGTCGTGCTCATTCCCCACTGCTTGCAGCGGATCAGATCTATACCTGGATGGTCCGCAGGGAAACCTTTTGGCGGTCTCGTAAGCGCTTCGCCTTCGAACTCGCTGAAGGTCTTCCGCACTCCAGGTTTCTTCAGAATCCTTCGAAACTCATCATGATTGTCGAGGAGCCAATGGCGAATCGCCGCCAGTTGCTCTTTCTCCGGCATATATGCGCCCGCGGCAATGACTACTCCCTTGGGGCTAACCTGGAAGTAGTAACCAGCCCCCGATGTCTTGTCGAAGCCCGTGTGAGTCCACCACGCGGCAACATGCGTCTTGTATGGCCGCTTGTCGTGACTGAACCGCGTGTCGCGATAGATTCTGAACAAAGACTTTTCCGCAGGCCGCATATGATTGGGAGCGAAGTCAATCATCGCCTCCGTCACCTTGCGCACGACTGCAAGCATTGGCTCCTTGAGCAGCGCCTCAAAGTCTGCCTTGCGTGGTTGAAACCAATCCCGATGATTATGTTTCGCGAGATTCCGCAGAAATGTTATCGCCTCAGGTCGGAAATAGGCCGCCGGTGCTGCCGCAGAAGCGTTCGAAGTGCGTGGCATACGTTTGCCAGTGTAGAAAAATGCAAGACACAGTGCGTGCACAGGGCACGTATTTCCTGAGGAAATCAGAGAATCAGTTGTGATCAGATGCATTGCGCGAACCATTGTCCAGCGCCAGCCGATTGCAGTAGAGGCGCAAAGCTCCTTATCGGATCACTTTCAATGCCGCTCGGAACAGCCCGTCGAAATCTCCAGCCAGCGCCTTTTCCTTCGCCACCGACTGCTCGATCGCCTTCTCCGCCGCGGGACGCTGATAGCCCAGATTGACTAACGCAGACAGCACGTCGTCTACGGCTGGGCCAGCCACAGCGCTCGGTGTCGGAGCAACAGCGAAATCCTCCAGCTTATCCTTCAATTCGACCACCAGGCGCTCCGCCAGTTTCTTCCCGACGCCCGGAATGCGCGTCAACTGTGGATGATCCTGTGCTCGTATTGCTTGTACCGTTCGCTCCGGTGACAAACCACTCAGGATTTTAATCGCCAGCTTCGGCCCCACACCGCTCACCGTGATCAGGCGCTCAAAAAGCCGCTTCTCTTCGCGATCGAGGAAGCCGAACAGCGCGATCTGGTCTTCGCTCACCTGCGTATGGACATGAAGGGAAGTCTCTGCACCCACACTAGGCAGGGCTGTAAACGTCGGGACCGAAATCGCGACGTCATATCCCACTCCTCCGGCGTCAACAATGGCCTGGCCGGGTTCTTTGTGAATCAACTTGCCGCGAAGATGCGCGATCATCGAGTTCTCTTTGCTGTGAGACGTGCCTACACCATCTTACAAACATCGACCGCACTCAACCATCGCCCTCATCACACGCAAAAATCTCAGGTGAACAGATCAGGTTTTCGGGTTATGCTAAGTCGATTCATCCTTGCCCAGTTCTGCGCTCGATCGCGTCACGCAGTTGGTGCGAGCACTCTCGCAGTAGAGAAGATTGCTTTGTGCCAGCCGAAAATCCAATAAGCAAGTCCTGATCGTTGCCTCTCAAATCTCCAACCCCAGGAGAAACGGGTAGATGAACAAAGCCCTCACCTTTGTCAAAAAATTTCTTGCCGCGCTTGGCAAATGGGCCAGCTTCGCATACCTCCTTCGCTTCGCGCTCGCACTCTGGCTGTTCGCTCCTGTCCTTTGTCTTCTCAATATGGCAAGTGCGACTCTGACCAGCGGCATCCTTGTCTCGGAAGTCTGGGAGCAATACCTATGCGTCTCGTTTTTCCTCGTTGCTGCCGCCTGCTCTGCACTGATTCTGGCGCGCATCGCACTGATCTACGGCCCTGAGCGTCTCGATCTGTTAATAACTCCTGAAGACTGCCGGCCGCCGGCACTTAAGAACCTTCTGGTCAATGATGAAGGCAAACGAGAGTTTCTTGCAGTTCTTATTTCGCAGCTTCCCAATCTCTTCGTCTTCGGATACCTCATCGACTTCGGAGTGAGCCAGGGCGTCGCGCTCATGCAGATCGTTCTTGGGCTTTTCATCGGGGTTCTGCTTGCCTGCATCTTCTGGTGGAATGCAAATGCATGGTACTACCTGACGTACAAGGCTCTCTCTGACAGTCCACTGAAGTTTGTCCTGGGACAGAATGCGGCCCGAACCATCCTTTTCCCACGAGCGCTATTCGGATTGAATCGTCCCACTGATCAATGCCCGGGCAAGGTGACGATAGAGCAGGCTCGCACCATCTTCTCCCGCCCGATCTTCAGGACAATTCACAAATTATCTGGCCTCAGCCTCTTCATCGGATTGCCAGGCTATGAGAAGAATCCTGAAGCAACCTCACTCTATGAAGCTCACAACTTCGCCATCATCTCGCTCTCGATCTTCGGAGGGCTGTACCTTCTGCTCTGGCCGCTGACCGCTCCCGTGGGTGCACCCGTTGCCTCATGGATAGCGATCGCAGCGATGGGAGCATTCATCGCGTTTGTGCTTTACGTCTTCTGGTCTGCTGAACCAAGAGAGGCAGGCGGCAAGGTCGTTCACCTCAGGAAAATCCAGATATGGAACACAATCACCGTGGTTGTCTTTTTCCTTGCTGTCCTGTTCCTCTATCTCTTTACACAGATTGAACGATTCCCGATCTTCGCCACCGTTCTCATTCTGGTCATTGCCGTCAGTTGGACGCTGGGTGCGTTGGCATTCTTTTTCGATCGCTACCGCGTTCCAGTCCTCACGTTATTATTGGTTTCTCTCGTAGTCCCGCGCATGTTTCACCTGGATCGCAGTCTCTATGTGGACTCCTCAGGAGTGCACGCTGGAAATGGTCAGGAGGAGCACTATGTATCCACCACAGCCGCAAGAGAAGGTACTGACGCCGAATTGCCTGTCCCCTCGATAATCCTTCAGGAGCATCTGAACTCGATTCACGATGACAAGCCGCTGATCATCGTTACCGCCACCGGCGGCGGTCTTCACGCTTCTGCATGGACTGCGGCGGTGCTCGCGCATCTCGAGCAGACCTTCGGACCTGACTTCCACAGCCATCTCCTCCTCGCCAGTACTGTCTCGGGCGGAAGCGTCGGTCTGATGGCTTATCTCCGTGAACTTCACGATGGCACCCTCGACTCACGCCCACGTCTGGCAACACTGCGTATGCAGAGCGTTGCGCAGTGCTCGAGCCTTGAGGGCGTAGGATGGGGGCTCGTATATTACGATCTGCCCAAAGCATTCATCCCGATATTGCCCTATTTCGTTTCACCGTCGTCCGGTGACGGCGATCTCGATACCAATGGTCCCGGCCGCACACCTTTGGGGAAGGATCGCACATGGTCTCTGCGGAAGTCGTTCCTCAGAAACCTCGATGACACCTACTGTAGGCATGTATGGCAGTCAGATACAAACATCCAGGCTCGCTGGTCTTCGCATCAAGACAAAAACAAAGTTCACGCGAAGTCAACGGATGAGACCGGCAGTGGCTTGACACTGCGCGACTTCCCCGCGGGATCAGGCCCTGCATTCACCATGAATACCACCGTGGTTGAAAGCGGCGAAAGATTCCTATCTGCAAATTACAAGATCCCCAATTGCAAACTCGAAGGCGAATCCCGACCTGACTACCGGGCACGTTCATTCCTCGAAACTTTTAAGAAACGCATGATCGACGGAAAAGCTGCCGGATACTCTGATCTTCCAATCTCCAGTGCAGCCCAGCTTTCCGCGACGTTCCCATACGTCTCTTCTGCTGCTCGTGCTCCGATGGTCTTGGATAACGCAGTTAACAGCGTGCATTTCGCGGATGGAGGGTATTACGATAACGACGGTACGGCATCGGCGCTGGAGTTCCTACGCTACGCGCTCGGCCCCGCCAACACGAATCCTCCCTCAGGGACAGCACCGGAGCCTCCCAAGGCCGCAGACAGTTGTCCGGTATTGCCCGCGTCACAGAACAATCCATTACGAATTCTGCTTATCGAAATTCGTAATAGCGATGCAATCTATGGCAGCGGTCCCGAATCGGTTCCTGATCACAATAGCGGAAATGCTCCATGGAACCTCTTCAGTCAGGTTGGAGGCCCTCTGCTTGGCTTCTGGCAGGCAGGCCATCAAAGCATCACTCCGAGGGATCAGTCGGGACTGGAATTGCTGGAACATGCCTATGCGGGAAAGGTCATCATCCAATCGCTGGTGTTTGCTGATGAGTGGTCTACTGACACCGTCGGCACCGATCCACTGAATTGGTCTCTGACTCCGCGGCAGAGGAAAGAGGTGCACACATCGGCCCGGAGAGCCGAAATGAACAAGCTATATAAGACCGCTCAGAAGTGGTTCAACGCCTCTACATCTGCCTGGGACGAGGATCCCGCCCACGACGGAGGTCCTCAAGAGGACTTAGCCAAGTAGTCCGATGCGTTTCGCCACACGCTCCAGCGTTTCCAGCGCTCGATCCATCTGAGCCTTCGTGTGCTCGCTCGTCAGAATCAGCCGTATGCGCGCCTTCCCTTCCGGTACCGTCGGGAATGCGATCCCCGTTCCCATCACTCCTTCTTCAAATAACGCGCGCGAGTAGTCCATCGCTGCTCGTCCTTCGCCGATTATCACCGGCGTAATGGGCGTCTCCGTGGCAGGGGTATTCACGCCACCGATGTTGAATCCGGCACTCTTCAACGCGCCCTGGAAGTACCTGGTATTCGACCAGAGCCGCTCGATGCGCTCCGGTTCCTGTTCCAGGATGTCGAACGCCGCAATGCATGTCGCCGCCACGGACGGCGGATGCGAAGTCGAAAACAAAAATGGCCGCGCGCGATGGTACAGGTAATCGATCAGATCCTTCGATCCGCAAACATATCCGCCGAGTGCGCCGATCGCTTTTGACAACGTCCCCACCTGCACATCCACACGCCCGTGCATCCCGAAGTGATCAATCGACCCGCGTCCATTTCGCCCCAGCACTCCCGAAGCATGCGCATCGTCCACCATCATGATGGCTCCATGCTTCTCCGCCACTGCCGCAAGCTTGTCCACCGGCCCGATATCGCCATCCATCGAGAAAACGCCGTCCGTTATCACGAGCTTGTGCCCAGGCTCGTTCTCGATTTCCTTCAACAACTCCTCGCAATGCGCCACATCCTTGTGCCGGAATACCTTGATTTTTGCTCGCGACAGGCGCGCGCCATCAATGATGCTGGCGTGATTCAGTTCATCTGAAAGGATGAAGTCGTCTTTGCCGAGGATCGCGCTCACCGTGCCGGCATTCGCCGCAAATCCGCTCTGGAAAACCACGCACGCCTCAACATTTTTGAACCGGGCAATCCTTTCCTCGAGCTCCATGTGGATTCGCATGGTTCCCGCGATGGTCCGGACCGCACCTGAACCTACCCCCAATTCCCGTGTGGCCTTCAGCGATGCTTCGATCAGTTTCGGATGGTTCGCCAGCCCGAGGTAGTTGTTGCTCGCCAGGTTGATGACTTCCTTGCCGTCGTAGTGGCAAACGGGCGCCTGCTGATCATCAAGGACTCGAAGCCTGAAGTGCGTTCCTTTCGCCCTGAGTTCCTTCAGTACGTCGGTTAAATAGGCAAGTTGCGGACGCGCAGCAGTATCAGTCATTTCGATCCCCCAACCCCAGAAGGATAACGCGGCAGGGGGAGGCAGGTGGACAGATAGACGGTGGCTGCCGGAAACCAGGAAACCCGCAGTAATACTGGTCATTGAGTATTAACTGTTCGTCACAGGCTACTTGACATACCTATACGTCTAGGCCTAGCTTTCTATGTACCAAGAAATCAAGAGGTATATCAAAGGAATGGCTAAAAACGATCTCCAGGGCACTCTCGACCTTCTGGTCCTGAAAACCCTTGATCAGAACGCCGCTCTCCATGGCTACGGCATTGTCCTCCACATCCAGAGCGCGTCCAACGACCTGCTTCGTGTTGAAGAGGGCTCGCTATATCCTGCGCTCCACCGCATGGAGCAGAGCGGCTGGATTTCGGCCGAGTGGTCGCTTACTGAGACCAATCGCCGCGCTAAGTACTACAAACTCACCGCCATAGGGCGCCGCCAGTTGCAACAGGTTGAAGAAAGCTTCGATCAGCTCGTTAAAGGCGTAAGAGCCGTGCTGCGTTACGCATGAAAGCCAGGTACCACCTCGGAGTCCTTCCATGGCCCTGTTCCGCCGACTGACCAACCTCTTCCGATACAACGCGATCGATCGCGACATCGCCGATGAGCTGCAATCTCACATCGACCTGCGCACAGATGCCAATCTTGCAGCCGGTATGTCGCCCGATCAGGCGCGCCGCGATGCACTCCTTCGCTTCGGGAATCCGACGAGCACAAGGGAACGCGTCGCCGCCTTCGATACGAGCCTGGCACTCGCGAGTCTATGGCGCGATATCCGCTATGCTGCCCGCCAGCTGCGCAAGTCTCCCGGATTCGCATTGACGGTGATCGCCACTCTCGCCATCGGCATAGGCGTCAATGTGGCCATCTTCAGCAGCATGGATGCCGTTGTGCTACGACCCCTCGCGGTTCCAGCGCTCGACCATGTGATGGTTTTGGCTGAGCAGCAACAGCGCGGCAAAGAGCCGGTCACCCTCGCCGACTTCAACGATCTGCGCCGGCAGAACCGCTCCTTCGAAGATCTGGCAGCTATCCAGGGCGCGAACTTCACCCTTTCGGGTGTTGGTGATGCCGCGCAGATCAGCGCCGATCTCGTCTCTTCTTCTTTCTTCAGGGTTCTGCGCACCAACGCGTTTCTCGGTCGCACCTTCGACGAGAGCGAATGCGAACCCGGGCGTGATGCAGTGGCGGTCTTAAATTATGGATTCTGGCGCCGTCATTTCGGAGCAGACTCCCGTATTGTTGGCCAGAAGATTCAGCTCGACCAGCATGAATACACCATCATTGGCGTGCTTCCTCGAACCATGCAGTACCCCCCTGCCGTGGACATGCTTCTGCCTTTCGCGCCAACCCCAACGCAGTCTGCCAACCGCAGCGATCACAGTTTTCTCGTGCTCGGACGACTGCGTGACGGAGTGGCGCTTCACTCGGCTCAATCCGAGATGCAGATCATTGCCGACCGCCTTGCGAAATCATATCCAGCCACGAACCAGGGTTGGACCGTTCACGTCGAGCCATTGCTCGACGACATCAATGGCGACCTCACGCCTCTCTACTACAAGCTCATCATGGGCGCCACGATGTTCGTACTGCTGGTCGTCTGCGCCAACGTTGCCAATCTCCAGCTTGCACGCGGAGTCGCGCGTCGTCCCGAAATCGCGATGCGCACGGCCCTGGGAGCAACACGCAAGCGCATCATTCGCCAGCTCCTCACGGAAAACATCTTGCTTGCACTTGTCGGGGCAGGGCTTGGCATCGGTTTTGCCGCCTTGTATCTGCACCTCACTCTGATCGCCATGCCCGCACGCGTCGCGCGCTACATCCCCGGCTGGGACAACATCTCGATCAATGGACGTGCCCTCACGTTCTCCATCCTTCTCGCAGTGCTCTCCGGAATAGTCGCCGGCCTCGCGCCCTGTATCGAGGCACTTCGCATTCGCCTCGTTGATCAGCTCCGTGCGGGCTCGCGTCAGGCTACTGGCCGCAGCCGTCTTCGCAGCGTTTTCGCCGTCGCGCAGATATCGCTGGCCGTTGCTCTCGTCATCGGCGCGGCACTCATGGCTAAGGGAATGAGCTCCATGTTCCACCAGGCCGATATCTATTCCCCCGAGAAGGTCCTTACGCTGCACCCCGATCTTCCCGTGAAGCGCTACGACACGCCTGAGAAGCAGGCGGCATGGTATACGGCAGCGCTTGACCGGCTGCGTGCAATTCCTGGCGCGGACCGCGTCGAAATGGCGACGGCCCTGCCCTACACGGACTCGGGCTGGCAACTCGACGTCGCAATCGAGAACCGGCCCACTACTCCCGGGAAGCTGCAGACAGCGGTGCGGCTCGCCGTAACTCCGGGTTACTTTGACGCATTCCACATTCCTATTTTGGATGGCCGAAATTTTACACTGGGCGATTCAGCTTATTCCATGCCGGTCGCGATCGTCAGCCAACGATTTGCAGATCACTACTTCGGCGGGAACAATCCGATAGGGCACCGCATTCGCCTGGGAGACAGCAAGAGCCACGATCCATGGCTCACCATTGTCGGCGTGTCCGAAGAGGCGAACTACTCGCTCTGGGAAAATGATTTGCCTCCCGCTGTATACACGAGCTTCGCGCAACAGCCGCTCGCAGGATCAACTATCGCTATTCTCGCCAAGGGCGATCCGCTTTCTCTCGCCGGGCCTGCTCGCAAAGCTCTAGCCTCCATAGACGCCGGAATTCCACTCGACCCAGTGCAGACATACAGAAACCTGATTCGCGACAACCTGGTTGGGCTGATGTATGCCGCTTCCATGTTGGCCCTCGACGCATTCATTGCACTGCTTCTCTCCGCCATAGGTATCTTCGCGGTGATGGCGAATCTTGTTGGTGAGCGCACTCGCGAGATAGGAGTCCGTCTTGCGATGGGAGCGAGCAAAGATGATGTGCTGCGTATGATTCTGCGCCGTGCATCCTGGCTGACAGGCGCAGGGCTCACAATCGGCCTCTTGCTCGCGTTCGCCCTGGCGAGGCTCGTTGCCAATCTTCTCCGTGGAGTCCGTCCTGACGACCCCATCACTTTTGGAACCGTCTCCATCATCATCATCGGAGTCGCTCTTGCCGCAAGCTGGTTCCCGGCGCGGCAGGCGTCGCGCGTCGATCCCATGCAGGCCCTGCGCTCTGAATAACCGAAGCTCAGGAGATCGTAAGTGTCCGTCCTCCGCCGTTTCGCAAACCTCTTCCGAGGCTCCAGCTGACTGAGGGTCCACACTGTGGCAGATCGTTCGGATCGTCGAGGACGGGAAGTTCGATTCAATCACGGAAGATCCAAAAGAAGCGATGTTTTGGCCACTGGCGCAAATGAAGGAGAGCGACACCGCTCTCGTGGTACGTTCGCTGCTGCCCGCACTCAAATTACACCCGCGCTCAGCCGGATCTTAGGGATCGATTCAAGCATGCACTCTTCTGTTCACAGACTCCTGACTTCTAACCCTAGTTCCGATGATGGTCATACTGCACGATTTTCTCGCTCAGATGATCGGGATCCACTGACATCTGCACCACATCCATCTCATGCCCATCGAGATCGAGAACGAACATCCCCATCCGTGGTCCCTCGGGTCGCATGAAGATAAGCGTCTGGCTGCCGCCCCTGCGGCTCGTCTCGCGAATCACGCGCTCCCAACCCGCACCCAGCTTTTCCGTAACCAGCTTGTTTAGCTCTTCGCCGTCCACATCGGCATGGAAGTCCTCGATCTCAGCAACGTGCATCCCGCGAACTCCATCGTGTGTCGATGCTCGAGCAACAAAGCTCACTAGCCCAAGCAGGGGAATGCGGTCGGCATGTACGCGATAACGCGATTCGATCGAACTCACAACCTGGTCAAACCCGCCCTGTACGCCGTTTGCAAGTACGACCACCGGTACCGCGAGAGCCAGAAAACAGATCGGAATCAAGATCAGCTTTCTCATTCGTCACCCCGGCCTTTCGCCTTGGGCGGCTTTACCTTGTCTTTGTTCTTGTTTGCGTTTCCGTGTGAGTCCGAATCGATGTCGCCCAGCACTCCAAGCCCGCCGATCCCAGAAAGCTTGCTCAGATCTTCCATCTTCACCGGCCCGAGAATCAGCACGACGGTCAGTTCCTTCGCTTCCGCGTCAAGGACGAACAGCCCATGCGGCTGACCGTTCACCATCTTCATCATCACGTCTGTGCTCTCGCCGCTCCGCTTATCGTGCTCGTGCACAATAGGTGACCATTCGCCTCCGGTCTGGAAATACGATCGCAGTTTCTCGATATCTACCGTCGAGTACTGTCCTTCTTTATCGAACTCATACTCCCGCACATAGATCCCATCCAGCCCTTCGATCAGATGACGCGTTGCTTCCTCGTCCTTGTCTTTGCCATCCAGGAACTTCGCTGCAAACCCCAACATGTTTTTTCCCAGCGTCACCTCAGTGACATTCGAAGCCCGCGCGGCCAGCTCTTTCTCAACGGGCGAGGGCAGTGGCAAGCCGGTCTGCGCCGCCGACGGGATCGCCGCAAATGCCACTCCCGCTAAACACAAGACCCAGGTTCTTACCCGGTTCTTCATCGATCTCTCCTTCACCTACTTGCCGTTATCGGACCTGTCGTGCTCCACAAGCTTTCTGTTCATGTTGTTCAAGACTTGGTTGGTAATGCGAAGAGCGGTCAACACCTGCTGCTTTGCTTCTTCACCCCTGCGCCTTTCTTCCATCTGCCGCCAACCGAAGCCCCCTGCGATCACTCCCGCAATCAGCAAAGAGGCGGCCAGCCGCTGCCACCAGATCATGGTCGTGTGGTGCCGCTCAGTTGAACGGGCACTCCTCTTCTGCATGATCCCCCGCTTGAGGCCGGGGGGAGCTGGGCGCCGCTCCATCGCCTGCTTCAGTTCTCGCTCAAACTCGTTGAATTCTTCAGGCTGATCAGGCCATTCAAAGTCCACGAATGTACTCCTTCAAATTCGTTGTTGCCTTGGCGCGAAGCAATTTCAACCCCCGATGCAAATTACTCTTCACAGTCGCCAAAGGTGCCTCGACAGTGACTGCAATCTCTTCAGGCGTCATATCTTCCTGGTAGCGAAGAACCAATGCCGCCCGCTGCGCTTCAGGAAGGGTCGACAGCAATTGCTCCAGGCGGGTCTCCAGTGGAGACTGTCTCTCTTCTGAAGGAGAGCCATGCTTCTCTTCGATCTCAACCCAGAGGTCTACGCCTCTTACCCGTCGCCGCCGAAGCGCGTCCGCGGACCGGCTCACAGCCACTCGCCTTAGCCAGTTCAATGCGTGCTCGGGGCTCTCGATGCGGGCCATATGCCTGTCCAACTCCAGAAACACATCTTGCGCGACTTCTTCCGCCAGTCCACGATCGCCAGTCATGCGCCATGCCAGCGAAAACACCATGGACTGGTGTTCGTCCACCAGTTTTTCGAAATCCGGCTGCCATTTCTGCGCCATGGGTTTCGCTTCTACCTCTTAATCCGCAGCGTGCCGCGGGTGGGGATGCAAAATGTACGCGGATGGAAAGAAAAATGTTCAGATCAGTATTTTTGAGAAGTACTTCCACTTCGCGGGACGCAGCGGCTTCTTCATACAACCGCGAGTCAACAAAATGTCTCGAATGACGTAAGTAGTGCCCGGGCCAGTGCGGGTCTGCCCACCAGAGGAGACCTCCCATGAAACGCAGTTTGCAGTTCTTTGCCTTCCTGAGCTTTGCCTTGGTCGCCAGTAACGCGTTTTCCCAGGCAGTGGCTTACGTTTATGTCGCCGACAACCCGAATAACAGCAGCACCAATGAAATCACCGCATGGTCTGTAGCACGCAGCGGAAAACTCACCCCGATCTTTGGCTCTCCCTTCCGCGAAAACGTCGATGCAATGGCAGTCGACGGTAGCCATCTTCTAGCCGTTAACCATTCCGAGCCCAACATCGATACCTTCGTCATTGAGAAGGGCGGCACACTCCGCTACGAAGCCTCTTCCGACTACGCCAAGTACTCAATCGACGACAACTGCCCCATTGCCAACCAGATCTTCTTCGACCACACCGGCAGTTCGCTTTATATTCAGGAGTTCAACGCCGATTGCGACAACACCGGCGTCGCTTCCTTTGCGCTCAACAAGCAGACCGGTAAATTGCGGTACATCGGGATAAACATCACCGGGGTCTTTCCTGGCGACAACAACGCGGCATCCTTCATTGGAAACAACGTTTATGCCTACACCGCGGTTAACTCTGACTGCATGTATTACGGGATTTACGGATTCAAGCGAAAAGCGAACGGGCTTCTCGTCTCAGGTGGCGCACTGGCCAACTACCCGACACCCTCGAAAGATTTCCGCCGTTTCGTTCCTGAGCTTGTTGCCGCCGATCCCACAAACCACCTTGCCATGCTTATGCAGCCGGCAAACCCACCAGGCTGCACCACAGCGCTGCCTCAGTTGGCAACCTACACGGTGAGTAAGACTGGAGTCATCAGCACCAGGAGCAAGTACTCGAATATGCCGTCATCCCTGATCGCTGATCCTTACGACATGAAGATGTCGCCTTCCGGCAGACTCCTCGCCGTCGCGGGACAGCAAGGCCTGCAGATCTTCCATTTCAACGGCGACAATCCCATCAAAAAAGATAAAGGCCTCCTTACAACCGACCCGGTGAATCAGATTTTCTGGGATAACAGCGATCACCTTTACGCGATCAGCCAGACGACTGGTAAGCTTCGCGTGTATACCATCACTCCGACGTCGGTTCAGCTGGCTCCGGGTTCTCCCTACGCCATTAACAGCCCTGAACACCTGATTGTTCAGCCGCTCGTGCATCGCTAGTCTCGAAGCATCAACCCAAGAGGAGCCGTGTTACCGCGCGGCTCCTTTTTCGTTTTTCCAGCAAGGGATTTGTTCTTAAAACAGATCGGGAATGCTGTGAAACGCGATCCGCGTCGGTGCAGCCTTGTACGCCGCCAGCATGGTGGCCGGAGCTAGCGTACTCATTCCATACTTCTGATTCAGCTGGTCCATTGCCTCCAACAGTCTTGCCCGGCTCTTCGCGTTTTCTAGTGAGTCGAAGAGATTCAGCGAGTGCAGTCGGTCCGGCACGAGGCCGTTCAGGCTGACTCCAATGAAATAGGGTTCGTCGTAGCCTTTGCCTTTCGGCTTCTCATTCCACAAGCGGCAGAGGGCACCGATCAGAGTCTGATTATCCTGGCACTCCATTAGCCGTATCTCATGGTGCCATCCGCGCGTCGGCACGCCGAACCTGCTAACGGGAGCATTCATCTCGCGCGGCACCGAAAACCCAACCGCCAATCCAATCGAACTCGTCCAAAGCTTATGGGATCGCAGCCGCATCGCCGCCTTGTGCAGCAGTTTGTGCGCCACCGCCCAAGCCTTCTCCGGGGTCCGCATTTCCGGAGCCAGCACGTGCGAATGACTGATTGACTTCAGATGCTCTGTTTCCGAAGTCTCGAAGTCCTCGCCACGGAGCCAGTACCAGAGGCGTTCGCCCCACACCGAGCCCCACATCTGCCCAGCCTTCTCGCAGTCGAGTTCCAGCAGGTCATCCATGGTGCGAATGCCCCTCTCATTCAGTCGCTTTTCCGTCTGCGCGCCAATCCCCGGCAAGTCTCGCAGCGTCAATTGACAGAGGGCCTTGGGAAGCATGTCGAGGGTCAGTGCGACCAAGCCATCCGGCTTCTCCATGTCACTCGCGACCTTGGCGAGGTATCGGCTCGTGGCGAGCCCTACGGAACTACGGAGCATGGGCCCGACCTTCTCCTTGATGGTCGCCTTCACCTTCCGTCCTAACTCCAGTGCAGCGAGCAGAGGCCTCTCCCGCCCCATCAGCCTGCACGCCATTTCGTCAATGGACATCACCGCCGAAACCGGCAGGCAGCTTTCGACTGCTTCGACGATCCGGTGGTGAAACTCCACATAAAGTTCGTGCCGACCCTCCACGAAAATCATGCCGGGGCACATCCGTCGAGCATCCGCCACGATAGTCCCCGTCTTTACCCCGTGGGCTTTCGCCTCGTAACTGGCGGCAATGCAGCAGGTCGTGTCGGCCATCATGGGGACAACGCCGACCGGTTTCCCCCTGAGTTCCGGACGATCCTGCTGCTCAACCGACGCAAAGTATGAATTCAGATCTACGAACAGCCAGTTAACAGAGGGCGAACCATCGGCTTGGTCACGTGAAACCGTGGCAAGCGATTCCGACGCCGTGCCTTCCGGCCACTCCTCAGGTGGGAGTTCCGTTCCGGGATTTCCACTTATCACATGCGCCACGTCTTATATTCGCTCTTTATTCGCCCATTTACAACGTGGAAACCCTCCACTCTCATCTAACGAGGTGTTAGACTTGGGCTGCTACAAATCCTGCATTTGAGACTTTTCGCTGCTGATTGCGGTCTATCTCAACAGCAACCGGTTCATGCAGTCCACAGTGGCATATGCATACTCTTACTCATTTCATCGGCTCTTACGCGAGTGTGTTGGCCATTCTGGTCACGCTGGGGGTGGCGGTTCTGCTTGTCTGCTGCCTTGAATGCACCAACTGCCCCAAACGCGAAAAGGATGAATTCTTCAGCCGACACGAGCTTTAGTCCGGCGCGCTCAAGTGCGTTCTCCAGTTGCCGCGCTTTAGAGGTTGCTAACTCGTTTCATTGAGCAGGGTCTTTCAAATACTCTTCGAAGTGCGCCAGGATGCGTCCATACATATGCACCCGAACATCAGTCCTCGAGAATGAATGTGTCTTGCGGGGATAGATCTGCAGGTCATATGGGATCTTTGCCTCGATCAGTTTCTGAACGAATTGCACAGTGTTCTCGATATGCACGTTGTCGTCGCCCGTTCCGTGCACCAGCAGAAGCCGTCCTTTAAGGTTAGCGGCCGAATTCAATGATGAGAACTCTCTGTACCCCTCGGGAAACTCAGCGGGACGACCCAGATATCGCTCTGTATAGATGGAATCGTAATTGCGCCAGTCCGTCACCGGAGCTAAAGCCACCCCCGCTTTGAATCTGTCGGAGTGACTCATTGCATATAGACTGAACGTTCCACCCCAGCTGCCTCCCCACCAACCCATCCGCTTTTCGTCGAGTTCTGGATGCTTCGCAAGAACCGCGTCGATGACAGTCAACTGATCGTGCAACTGTACGGGGCCGAAGTTATGATACGCAGCCTGTTCGAAATCGCGCCCTCTCATTCCCATTCCGCGGTTGTCTGCATGCAGAACCGCGAATCCATGCTGCGCGAGCAACTCGTCAAACAGCAGCGAATCGCTCCAGCGATCCACAACTGTTTGTACGCCGGGCCCCCCATACGGATTCACGATCAGCGGCACCGTTGCTGTGCCCGTCACGGTGGGTGGCATCAGCAAGGTTCCGTACAACATAATTCCGTCCTGCGCCTTGACCTCGATCTGCTCTGGCGTTTGCAGAGTGTATACGTCAAGCGAACTCGATTGCCAGAACGGGACGCAGCTTGTACCGACACCACACATTTGGATTCTCGGCGGAGCCATGCGCGCCGAAAACTTGTCTGCGTAATTGTCGCCGACTGACGCGAACTGAGCATCATGAAAACCTGCGCCGTGTGTTATCTGATTGCGTTCGCCTTCGAACGTCACGCGCCATGCCTGCCGCTCCATCGGCGAGGTCTCGTTGGACGCGTAGAAGATCTCTCTGCGAGAAGCATCCACCCGGTAGATCTCAAACACATCGAAGTCGCCTTTGGTTAGCTGCTTGTCGAGGGTAGCGCGCGTCGAATCGGTTCTGCCTTCATCATAACGATATAGGTAAATGTGGTTGTGTCCGTCCGCCCAGTCGGTGAGCACGATACAGCCGTGTGCGACATACGCGTCAAGGTTTTCGTTCACATACTTCTCATCCGAGATCTCAAGAACCAGGTGCGCTGCCCCTGTTCCGGGATCCGCGAAATAGATCCTTCTGTGCTTCTGGTCGCGACTGAGTGTCTCCACCCAAAGCGTCCTTCGATCAACCCATCCAAAGCGCGGGATGTAGTCCTGTCCCTGGTCGACAGGGATATGAACCCACGCCGTCTTGCCCCCTCTCGTGCTCACCACGCCCACGCGTACTTCGGGATTGAGATCTCCAGGCTGTGGATAATGCTGAATCTCCACCGTTGCGTGCGTCGGGATCCAGTCAACAAGCGGATAGGCAGGGACATTCTCCTCGAGCGTTTGCAGATAGGCGATGCTCTTAGAATCCGGCGACCAGAAATAGTTGCTCCGCGTGTTCAGCTCTTCCAGGTAGACCCAGTCCACTTCGCCGTTCAATGTGTTCAGGTTGGGCGAAGCCGCGACGATCACGGTCGGCGTGTCTGGACTGCGCAGCGGCACGATGGCTAGCCCATGATTGCGCACGAATGAGACATAATCGCCATTCGGAGAAAACTTCGGATCATCACCTGAACCGGCACCAGTGAAACCTATATCGATCCCCGTACCGTTCGCCAGTTCGTAGTACCAGAGGCTCCCGTTCGAATCGAACAACAGATGCTTCGAATCTGGTGCCCACAGATAGCTGGGCATCCCATACCGTCGCCGGTGGTCCTTGTCTTCTTCATTCAGAGCGCTCTTAGCGCGCAAGGTCGAGAGCTTTCCATGACCAACCAGGATGTGAGCCTTCCCTACGCCGGGATCGATCTCGACCAACTCACCGCCATCTAGATATGCCAGGTGTTGTGCATCAGGAGACCAGGCGATCCCGCTAGGAGGCGTGCCCGTCAGTGGACCGTGACCGAAAATCTCCTCAACTGTGAGATCCTTGGCAGACTTCTGCCCTGACAGCCCGAGCGCACACACCATCACTGCCATCGAAGCAAGGGCAAGCCTGCGGGCGAAATACCTCAAGAGATATCCTCCAGGCGGGCACGATCTTCAGACATGGCGTTGGATAAACTGTCCCGGGTCTCCAGTTTACTCGAGCAAAACCGCTCTGTCGGTCTTGGCACTCTGACACTCGCATCCGAAGCTCAACCGTCTATTCTTCCATGTGGAGAACTCTGGAGCTCCATTGCAATGTCCTGGGCAACACCCGAGGAGCGGCGAAATCTCGGACGGGCACGCCGCAAGCAGCTTGGCCGTCAGCAAAACGACCAGCTCAACATAATAGGCAGGAGAGCTGCTCCGCTGGCATTGCTTGACCGCGCTGAGCGGCCCGCGTGCCACCCTTACTCAAGCTCAAGCATCAGCTCATGGCACAGTCGCCGTTTGTCTTTTTCCGCGGAGGGCTCCCCAGGCCAAAAAAGATTGGCAGGCGTTCCGCCGCTCCGGCAAAGTTGAACTATCTAAAAAGAGGACCCAATGAATCGTCGTCAATTCGCACAGAAAGTTGCCTCCGCTGCGCTCGCCACCACTGCTCTTCGATCCGAGGCTTCCTCCACTCTCGACCCAGGCATCTCACCCTTTCCGCTTTCCGTTATGCTCTGGACTGTCTTCAACGACCTTCCCTTTGAGCAGCGCCTCGCGAAAATCGCCGAAGCCGGCTACACCAATATCGAGCTTGTCGGCGAATACGCCAAATGGTCTCAAGCCGACTACGAAAAGGCGATCGCCGCTGCCAACCGACTAAAGATCCGCTTCGACGCAACAGCCGGGCTGCACAACGGTATCGGCAACCCTTCCATTCGCAATGCCTTTCTTTCGGAGCTGAAAGATGCACTCACGCCCATGGAGAAGCTTTCCTGCCCGGCTATGATCGTCCTCTCCGGAAATGTCGTGTCGGACATGTCTCACGAAGCGCAGCACAAAAGTTGCGTTGAGGGGCTCAAACGCGCTGTTGGATTGGTGGATGGGAAGCAGATCGATGGTCAACCAGTGCGACTTCTCCTCGAGTGCATCGATCCGGAAGAGAACCCACATTATTTTCTGCAATCAGCAGCCGAGGCCATTGAGATTGTGCGCGCGGTCAACCACCCGCAGGTGCAGTTCCTTTATGACCTCTTCCACGAGCAGATCGCCGAAGGCAACCTCATTGAAAAGCTGGACAAGCACATCGATGTGATCGGCCTCATCCATGTGGCGGACGTTCCCGGCCGTCACGAGCCGGGCACGGGCGAGATCAATTATGCAAATGTCTATCGAAAGCTCGTTCAGCTTAAATACCGGCACGCCGTAGCCATGGAATTCAAGCCCACTTCCGATCCAGTTGTATCGCTCCGTAAAGCGAGAGAAATGGTGGAAAGCACCACGGCCGCGCTCTAGGAGAAAGAACGCGGCCCGGGGCCTGGCGCTAGATTGCCGGTTTCGGAGCTTCCGCCGGCTTCGGCATCTCGAAGACTGCCGGATCAATCGTTTTGTTCAGTTCCACCTTCTTCACTGCTATGGACAATTGGAATTGACCGAGGTCGATGTCAATCGCGTAGGGAACCATGTAGCCGACGTCTGTCTTTCGGTAATCCGAAAACTTCGAGGTAATGTCCACGTCCTGGTCCTGCATCTTCCCCTTCGCCAGCACTGTGGTGATCATGTAGCTTGTTGAATCGATCAGAAACGTGGTTTCCGTACCCTCTTTCGACGTCAGCTTTATCTTGTACGAGGGCCCTTCCTTTCCGATCAGTTCGATCTTACTGCCCTTAGCCGCATAGTCATACAATGGTCCTCCAATATAGATCTGCCCCTTGCCCTGGTTGTATTGGTCCTCTGGCATCGGCGTCGGATCCGCTGCACCGGCCATTGGATTCACCATCCAGCCGCCCTTGTCGTTGTAGCACTGAACAATCTTCGTACCATTGAAATCCGTCTCGTTCTTATACCCCACTCCGTCTGACACCGTGGTAACCGTCGGAGCATCATTCCCCATCACCGAGGTCGAGCTCTCGATGGTCATCGACTTCACCTGTCCGATGGCAGCCTTTCCACCGATCGCCTCAATATGCTTCGCCACGATCTCATCCGCTGTTGGAGTGTTTTCTGCCGGTGCTGGTGTTTGCGCCTGCAATGCAATCGATCCAGCCAGAACTGCCATCACCGCCACGCCCTGAATAATCTTCATCGTCCCGTTTTGCCTTTCCGTGTCCGTAGACACAGGTTTCCTTTGCCGCATCAGTGTAGCTCTAACAGCAGTACGCGCGACAAAAAGAGATTGTTTCAGCATTCTTCCACTCGGCTGTCAGCCAGCAAACGGCGAGGGACCCAGCAGCTCAACATCGAACTTGCGCCAGAAGGCTGCATCCTGCTTCGGCGGATTCGAAATTGCTGTCGCCCTGAAATACTCCTCCATCTTCCCCGCCGGCGTAAACGCGATCAGCATGTGACTCGGCTTTCCCTCAACAGCAGCAAACGTGTGCGGGATACCACGTGGTCCCAGCACCGAATCGCCGGCCTTCAGAATCACCCTCCGGTCCCCTAATGCAAACCTCACCTCACCCGAGATCACGTAGAAGTACTCTTCCTGATTCGGGTGCTTATGCAATGGAGGACCTCCCCTCGTCAGGTTCATGTGCTCGATAACAAACAGCCCGTTGCTGGTCTCGCGGGGAAGCACTTTGAACAGAATTGTGCTGAATCCAAGCGAATGAGGTTCTCCCAACGTGTCCTGCCCAGCAGCGATCACTTGCTCTTGTCCCTGAGCGGGCCCTTCGGCGATCGAAATCGGATTGAATCCAGCAGCAGGCAACAAAGCCGCCGCACTCTTCAGAAAAGAACGCCGCTTCATCGAAACTCCGCGTAGAGCAAAAAGGATAGGGGAATAACGCCCCAAGCCTACGCAAAGATGCTCATTACCCGCAATCAAAAACTCAGTAGGCCTTGGTGCAAGCCAAGGCTGAATACCCGGCGCTCTACCCGACCGGCACCAGCTTTGCATCGGAGGCTTGGCGCCGCGGCTCATTCTGCATCTCCAGCAGCACTGGCGAAGCATCGAGGGGCATCACCCTCTGTCTGCTATACACCTGCATCATGCCTTCCTGCTGGTCAAAGGTGATGACAAAGTTTTTCAGCGGCGTGGACCCGACATTCACAAGCGGGAATGCTGAATTGATCTCGACAAACGCTTTCCGAAAGATGTATGGACCGAGACGCACATCTGGCTCAAGCCTTGCAGCTCTCAATGAGAAGCGCGTCGCGAGCGACTCGGCTTTTCCATACTCCACCGGCGTAGTCTGGAACTTCATTTCTCCGGCAATCGCATCCGGAAGGCTCAACCCGCTTCCCCCCGAGTCGATCTGGGCCTCCACACTCAAATCTTTGATTTGTAGCGTGGCGACCGGTACTCCATCTTTCAGCCGAAAAGGCAAGATCGATCCCGCCGCATGCTCCGGCAGAATGCCGGCGGAAAGCATCATCTTCTTGCCCGGATAATCCAGCGTCAGGAGATAGTCCTCAAAAAGCGGAAATCCGAGCACGCCCTGGCAGTTCTGTTCTTCGCGGAAGAGGCGATGCTCAACGGCCTTCACCTCCTGGAATTCGAGATTGCCTATCTTGAGCGAATCGACCCAGATCATCTCGGACCGCTGCTCTCCCTGCCCGCTTGGGTCGGTAAGCCGCGCATGTCCCACGACCGGCATGCCCAGTTCCTGCACCAGTTCCGGAGACACCAGAGCCTGCGCTCCGGTTCCAGTGTCGATCAGAAACCGATAAGGTCCCCGACCATTGACCATCACCGACACGTATGGTTTGTCGTGGATGAGCTCGATGGGAGTTACAAAAACGGCCGGCCGGGAGGAGCTCTGAGCCGCGTTTTGCCCGCTCGCCCGCGAAGGGCCTGCCAACAGCAGGAGCACGAAGCCCAATCCAGCTTTGCCCAGAGGAGTCATGACACCCCCAATTCCGCCACCCGCCTGCCGGAATGCAAGAAATTCTACGTGCTTTCGAAAGTGAAATTCACCTCGCGTGACGAAGCGCTTCCCCGGGATCGCGGAACGGCTCGGCTCTACAATGGACCGGTATGCCCACCACCGTTCGCTCGCACGCCAAGATCAACTTGGGCCTCTACATAGGAGCTCCCCGCGCGGACGGTTTCCACCCTCTTGCGACGGTCTATCAGACCATCGAACTGCACGATCTGGTCACTGTCACCGCCCACCCGGCTCCTGAAACCTCCATCCGCCTCACCTCGAATGACCCTCGCGTTCCGACCGATGCCCGGAACACCGCGTGGAAGATGGTCGCCTTGGCTCTGGAGGACCAAGCCACCCCCGCGAACGTATCTATTTATATCGATAAGCGACTTCCGATCCAGGGCGGCTTGGGAGCTGGATCCGCCAATGCCATAGCCGCTCTCGTCGGCTTAGAGAATGAGCTGACCCGATTCCGCACCGACGCTCTGCCGGATGATTCTGGAAGAAGAAGTTGGCTCGACACCACGCAATTTGCGGAAAATATGGGAGTTCCCGACAACGAGCCTCTCCTTCACAATACCGGCAGCTGGCCATCTCGTCAGCTTGACCTTGCCGCAAAGGTAGGCTCTGACGTCCCTTTATTTCTGGTTGGCGGGGCTGTGCTGGGGCGCGGACGTGGCGAAATCGTCTACCCTCTCGCCGACCTCGATCCGACATGGTGTCTCATCGCCACGCCGCCCGTAGGCGTGTCCACCCCCCAGGCGTTCCGCGACTGGGACGCCCTTTGCGCCCGCGAAGGTTTGACCATTGATGCGTCAGAAGATAGACTGGAACAGTTGAGCCGCGCCTATGTCAGCGCCTTCTCGGAGGCTATGGATGGCGAAGGCTCCTCCGGTGTCCCTGCCATTGACGGGGACCTGGCCGGACCACAAGAGTCCGCGCTTGTCCGCACCGGGATCACGAGCTGGATTCAGAACGACTTCGAACGAGTCGTCTTCCCCCAGCATCCCTCCCTTGCTGAGATCAAGCGTGTTCTTGCGGCCGCCGCTAACCCGGAGGCAGCCCTTCATGCGTCCCTGTCAGGGTCCGGTTCGGCGCTCTTCGGGTTGTACCTGACCCGGGAACATGCACAGGCAGCCCAGCAACGGCTGACCGCGGCAGGCGTGAAAACCCAGTTTACGCAAACTCTGCCGCGCTCGCAGTACTGGACTGAAATGATTGTGGAATAGTCTCTGTGCATTCGGTTGACAGTCCTCCACGGCGGGATAGAAACTCGCCATCGGCTGTCAATCAGCGGCAAGCAAGAGTGGAGTTGGGCGATCGTTCAATGGTAGGACAATGCCCTTTGGAGGCATTTATCCTGGTTCGAATCCAGGTCGCCCAGCCAGATTCCTCTCGCGCTTTCTGTGACAACCAAGATGCAGCCAAAGCCAACCAGCTTGGAGGTATTGGAGATGGAATTGGGATCGACGATAGCAACACTGGACGAAAAGCAGCCAGGCTCCCCGGACGCCAATAAAGACGGCGCTCACAAGCCTGCCCAGAATCCGGATGCCAGGGCCAAGGACGCGAAGCCTGCCGCCGAGCGCAAGCGAACTCGCAATCTCAGCGAGGACCGCCGCTTCAAGCTCTTCAGCGGCACAGCCAACCGCCCTCTTGCCGATGAGATCGCGCGCCACATCGGCGTCACCGTCGGTGAAGCCAAGCTCCAGCGCTTCGCTGATGGCGAAGTCTACTTCCAGTTGCTCGAGAATGTCCGCGGTGTCGACGTCTTCGTCGTACAGCCCACTTGCTACCCCGTCGACCAGAACCTCGTCGAGCTCCTCATCATCATCGATGCCCTCAAGCGCGCATCCGCCGCCCGCATCACCGTCGTGGTTCCTTATTACGGATACGCCCGGCAGGATCGTAAGGATCGCCCCCGCGTCGCCATCAGCGCCAAGCTCATCGCCGATCTGTTGACCACTGCCGGCGCGAACCGCGCACTTTTTGTTGACCTCCATGCTGCGCAGATCCAGGGATTCTTCAACATTCCCGTCGACCACCTCTTCGCCAGTCCCGTTCTCGTCAGCTACTTCCGCGAGCTTAACCTTCCCAATCTCACCGTTGTCTCACCCGATGCCGGCGGCGTCGAACGCGCTCGTTTCTTCGCGCAGAAGATGGGAGCCCCGCTGGCCATCGTAGACAAGCGCCGCACCGATATCAACGTCGCCGAAGTGATGCACGTAGTAGGTGACGTGCATGGCAAATCCTGCCTGATCATCGACGACATCATCGACACCGCCGGAACGCTGGTCAAGACCGTGGACGCGCTCTATGCAAACGGAGCCGCTACTGTGCACGCGTGCGCCAGTCACGCCATCTTCTCCGGTCCCGCGATTGAACGAATTGCTGCTTCCCGTCTCGAACAAGTCGTTGTGACCAACACTGTTCCGTTGCGCGAAGCCGCACAGAAAACGCCCAAGATCAAGGTGCTCTCCATTGCTGGCCTGTTAGGCGCCGCCATCGAGAGCATCCACATGGAGACCAGCGTAAGTACGCTGTTCTCGTAGTGCAGCTCCTGGCTTCTAGCTCACAAGCTAGTAGCTTGGATAGACAAAAACGGAGGCGAAGACTCAAACCTTCGCACTCCTCAACAAAGGGAGCGACAAACTCAGCCATATAGCAACTACCTCCAAACCTGCGAGCTAGCGGTTAGGCGAGAGACGCTGGAAGCTGCTTCCCGTGCCCGAATACAGAAAAGAGAGACTCAAATGCCTGAAGTCGTCGTAGCCAAGCCTAGAACGGGCAAGTTCAATAAGAATGCCGCGCGTCGCGTTCGCGCCGCCGGAAAAATCCCCGCCGTCCTTTACGGGGCGGGTGCGGATGCCGTTGCCGTTGAAGTCGATCCTAAGCAGATCACGCGGATCCTCTACTCTGAGACCGGCCACAACACCATCTTCGACGTCGAAGTTGCCGGCGTCTCCTCTGCCAAGGCCATGATCGTGGAATGGCAGCGCGAGCCCATCAAGGATCAGCTCATCCATATCGACATGAAGCGGATCGCGCTCGACAAGCTCCTCCAGGTCAGCGTCCGCGTCAAGCTCCTCGGCGTTCCCGTGGGCGTAAAGACAGAAGGCGGCATCCTCGACCAGGTTCTTCGCGAAGTAGAAATCGAGTGCCTCCCTACCAACATCCCCAATCATATCGACGTCGACGTGACCGGGCTTGCTCTCCACGGTGTTCTCCGCGTCAGCGACCTGCCGCACAGCGACAAGATCAAGTACCTGACCAACGAAGACGCAACCGTGGCGCACGTTGTCACCATCCGCGAAGAAGTAGCAGCAACCCCGGCTGAGGGCGAAGTTGTAGCCGGAGCGGAAGCCGGTGCTACGCCTACCGAACCCGAGGTGGCGAAGAAGGGCAAGACCGACGCAGCTGCAGACGCCGCTGCCCCGGCAAAGAAGTAGGTATTGGACGAAGTGCTCGAGAACGAAAACAGGCGTGGGCCCTTCCTGGTGGTGGGTCTCGGTAATCCAGGACTCGAGTACTTATGGACGCCGCATAACGCGGGGTTCATGGCAATTGACCGCATCGCCGAGCAAGAGGGTGTTGTGGTCGCAAACCGGCGATGCCGGGCCGTTACCGCAACCTGCCGTCTGGCAGGACGCGAAACGATCCTGGCCAAGCCGGAGACATTCATGAATCTGAGCGGCGTTTCGGTTGCCGCTCTGATTCAGGAGTTCGAGGTGGACCCGGCAAAAGACCTTCTCGTTATCTACGACGAGTTGGACCTGGTGCTGGGAACTTTCAAGATCAGGGAGCGGGGTTCGCCCGCGGGACACAACGGGGCCCGCAGCGTCACCAGCGCTCTCGGCAGCCAGGAGTGGCTGCGGTTGCGCATAGGAGTTGGGCTCGATCTGTCGCCCGAGGCCAAAGAGGCTGGCGGCAAACGACCCGGGAGAGATTATCTGCTCTCACCGATGCGCAAAGGGGATCTGACCAAACTGGACGAGGTGCTTGACAAGGTGGCAACCGCCACCCGGCGCATCATCCAGGAGGGACCCGGCCCCGCGATGAACGAGTTTAACCGCCGCGAGTAAAACAACCCGGCGGAAGGAAATAGAGCAGGAAGTAGCAACAGAGCGCGGGACCAGAAATCCCAACTGTGAACTACAGACTGCGAACTCAGAACTTTGAGCCGCGCATGCGGCGAAAGGAAACACGGATGTCTCGTTTGTATGAAGTAATGTTTATCGTTCGGCCCGATGCGGTCGATGAAGACGTCGACAAGCTGATCGCCGGCTTCACTACCAGCGTCACCAATGGTGGCGGCGTGGTGAAGAACGTCGAGAAAATGGGCCGCCGCAAGCTGGCCTACCTTGTCCGCAAATTTAACGATGGCAATTACATCCTGATGACCATTGAGGCCGGTGGGCCGGTGGTGCTGGAACTTGAGCGCCGTCTCCGCGTCTCTGAGCCTGTGATCAAGTTCATCACGGTGCGCATGGATGAGGAAGAGAAGCGCCTGGCCAAGGTCAGAGCGCTCCGGGGCACTCGTCGCAAGGTGAGCGCGGAAGCACCCGCTCCGACCGCCGCGCCAGTTGCCCATCCGGCCGCCGCTGAGCCGGCAGCAGCCGAAGCCGCGCCAGCCAGCGCCTAGCCGGTGCGTCTGAAAGAAGCGGATATCAGGGCACGAGTTCACTCGAGCCGTATTGGCAATGAAACTAACTGGGCTTTAAGCCCCTGAAGGGTCGATAAACCCGACAGTATTTGAAGAGGAAACAACATGTCTGATGAGAACCAGGTAAAAGCACCCGAGGCACCAGCCGCACCCGCTGCCCAGAGCGGTCCCCCTTCCGGTGGTCCCGGTGGTCCGGGCGGTCGCCCCGGTGGACGTCCAGGCGGACCCGGTGGCCCCGGCGGTCGCGGTAAGTTCTTCCGTCGCAAGAAGGTCTGCAAGTTCTGCACCGAGAAGATCGACGCCATTCCCTACCGGGATGTCCGTCTGTTGCAGGGCTTTGTGGCCGAGCGCGGCAAGATTGTGCCTCGTCGCCTCACTGGTGTCTGCACCACGCACCAGCGTCGCCTGACCCGCGCCATCAAGCAGGCTCGGAACATCGCTCTGCTGCCCTTTGCTACCCGGCACTAAGATGCCCGCTCCAGCTTAGGCGTCCTCGTTACTAAAATGACGCCTTCGTTGTAGCGTTCTAACAATCTGGCAGGCGACGACCGCGCTCGATTCGCGATAGAATCTGCCGCGGCGCAACTGAATGTTGAACGCCTGTGTCTAACACAACGGACGGACGGCCTCTCGTTCTGCTGCCCGTAAATCTGGAGAGTTTCACATGGAAGTCATCCTGAAAGAAGACGTAGCCAACCTCGGTCACCGCGGCGACGTGGTGAAAGTTGCGGACGGCTACGGGCGCAATTTCCTTCTTCCCCGCAAGCTGGCCCTGCAGGCAACACTGGCAAATAAGGCGGTCATTGAACAGATGAAAGCCGCTGCCGCGCGCCGCTCCGCCGAAGAAAAGGTTCAGGCGCAGGCCCTCGTTGCCAAGCTCGAGCCCCTCACCCTCAGCTTCACCCGCAAGTCCGGCGAAAACGGCCAGCTCTTCGGCTCCGTCACTACCGCCGACATCGCCGGCGAACTCGCCGCCAAAGGCTTCGAAATCGACCGCCGCAAGATCCAGCTCTCCGAGCCGATTAAGAGCCTGGGCAATTTCACCGTCTCCGTCAAGCTGCATCGCGAAGTCGCCGCCCACATTGGCGTCCACGTCGCCGCCGATGCCGCTCAGGAAGCCGCTGAGCCCGTGGCTGCTCCCGCGGTCGCTGACTAAGCGCGGCTGGTTAGCTTTCAGCTTCCAGCCTGTAGCTTCTAGCTGTTCGTGCCCGACCCGCCTCCCAAACCAACCCGGGAGGCGGTCGTGTATCCATCCGCAGTTCTCCTGATCACAATCCGGCGGCTACGAGGGCCGCGACCCACAATATTCGTCTGCGGGTCAAGTCTGGCCACAGCGCGGAAAGGCGACCGCCAGATGGCTGATTTCGTGGTAGGGGGTCCCCCCCGCCTTGGCGGCTTAAGACCCTCGCATCAGCGACATGGCGGATGCTTAGGCCGCCATCTTATTGAAATAACTTGGATTAAACGCAAGTATCTCTCACCAAGGGAGATAGCCCCCCCTGCTGCCGGGCTTCCTGGGCCAGGGCTGCGCCTCCCCAAAGGATGAGCTTTGTGGCTGTGCATCCTTTGCAATGTGCCAGAGGAGGGTGCGGATAAGTCTATTTTGCTCCAAAGCGCGGTTTAGACTGCAAAACGGCAGGAAGAGGGTAGGGGATACAAATCAAAGCTTTTTGGGCTCTTCGGCAGGTGGCCCATCCACGCCATCTGTGCCCCATTCATCGCAGTTTATCGCGATGAGTGGCCGTCGAAGCCTTGCCGTCCATTCTGATTCGATCTCGACAACGTCCCGGAAGGAGGCCCATCCACGCCATCTGTGCCCCATTCATCGCAGTTTTATCGCGATGAGTGGGCGTCGAAGCGTTGCCAACCACTCTGATTCGATCTCGACAACGTCCCGGCAGGAGGCCCATCCACGCCATCTGTGCCCCATTCATCGCAGTTTTATCGCGATGAGTGGGCGTCGAAGCCTTGCCGTCCACTCTGATTCGATCTCGACCACGCCCCGCTCTCCGGTTACATAGTGGCTGAAGCTGCTCCGTCGGTATTGCTCAGGCGCGACCACCAGCCCCCGCTTCACCGGATTGCGGTGGATGTAGCGGATCACCCCAGAGCGAGCCGCCTCTCCGCCAATGTTCCGATCGAAATAGCGAGCCTGCCAAAATCGTTCGCGGTCGCCTCTCAGCTCTGCTTGAGGGCCTTCAGAAACTGCGCCACCAGGATCCCCGCGGGCTCGTTCATCAACAGATTGCACCTGCTCAGGCATCAGGACGTATGCGTAGATTCTGGCCTGGTGACGTGCCCTCGTTTCCTCCAGTATGGCCTGAAGCGTTTCCCTGGGTTCTGGCGCCTCCAGCAGCGGGAGACGGTGAAAGCAACTGAACGTGATGAGTGAACGGCCTCCGCTCTCTGAAATCGCTTCAAACCGTACGGCATGGGCCTATCGTAATATCCATTCGAAGTTGATCTGAAGGCCCGCTCATCGCGATAAAGCCGCGATGAACGGGGCACAGCTTACGAGGCAGCAGAGCAAATCTTGAAAAGGATGACCGGGCCACCTGCCAACTGAACGTGATGAAGTGAAGGGCCTCCGCTCTCTGAAATCGCTTCAAACCGTACGGCATGGCCCTATCGTAGTATCCATTCAATGTTGATCTGAAGACCCGCTCATCGCAATAAAGCCGCGATGAACGGGGCACAGCTTACGAGGCAGCAGAGCAAATCTTGAAAAAGATGAACGGGCCACCTGCAATGGTCCTATCGTAATATCCATTCGATGTTGATCTGAAGACCCGCTCATCGCGATAAAGCCGCGATGAACGGGGCACAGCTTACGAGGCAGCAGAGCAAATCTTGAAAAGGATGAACGGGCCACCTGGCGGCTACTTGAACAGACTTGCTTCCGCAGCGCCGCCGCTCTGCGTGATCAGTTTTTTGAAGGCCTTTGTGAACTTCGACTGAAAGCCTGAGCCTTCGGGGATCTTCTCCCATGAGAACAGAATCCGGGCCCTCGTCGGGGATGGCGCCGGATCGATGTTGTTCTCCGGGTCGTAACAAGTCCGTGCCTTCTTGCCCGCAACTGAGACCACTGTCATCCGTGCCAGCGGCGCGCGGGTCTGCATGGAATCGCTCGCGTCATAGACGTCCCACGAGATCGTGTTCGCGTCCAGCCCATTCAGAAAAATGTCGCAGTGCCCATCCGGCTGTTTGATCGTCAGCACTGTCGCGGTGGGGTCAATCGAAATCTCGAGATTGTCGTTTGCGCCGTCATCAGCGCTGTATTCCAGAAGCGCTCCTCTTAAGTAAGCGAACAACTCCGCCGCCGTAGGCTCCTTCTTGGGCGAAACCTTCTTAGACTGTGCCGTTTTCGACTGTCCAGCGCAAGGGAGCGCAGTCCACGCCACCGCCCCAGCGCATACCGCTGACGCGAGCGACAGACACGCCCATCTCTCGACCTTGTTCATAAGGCTTTCGCCCATCATAGGCCAGATAACAGCGAATAGAGACGAGCCCCTGATGCTTTGGACTCCCGTGGGTAACCTGACCTTCGTTTCGCCGCACCATCTTGACTGGCTGTGCAGCTCCCGACCTGCTCACGATACTTCGAACCTGAAGTCGCGCCGGCCAACTGTGAAGAGATACTCAACATCAGTGGCTCCGCTGCTTTCAGTGCATCTTTCGTCCGTACCGGGCAACCCTTCGCAAGAGCAACGCAGGCCTGCTCGCACTCATCTCTAATGCGTGTACGTGGAGTTCGCTCCGATGGAGGTTACATATTCTATGAACAATATAAAGTGGTTCTCAATTTCTGCTCTCGCCCTCTGCATGGCCGCACCTGCGACAGTCAAAGCTGTCGCACAGACCCCACCACCGCAATACCAGGATCAATATCAAGATAGGGATCGCGCCTGGGATCGCGCGCCAGACGGCTATCAGGATCCGCAGCGTCAAGGGTTCCGTGAAGGCGTAGAAGCTGCCCGCCGCGATTATATGAACCACCGTCATGCCGACGCCGACGATCACCAGGTATACAAGCATCCGCCGGTCGACGAACGCGATCGTGGCGTATTCCGAGAGGGCTTCAAGGAAGGCTATCATCGTGCCATGGATCACATGAAACATGAGCGCGATCACGATCGTGACGATGACAGGCGATAGGCCTTGATCGACTCTGACAAGAAAGAATGCCCGGCCGCGGTCGGGCATTCTTTTGCACATCTCCACAACACCCCGAAGTAATCCGTGTCGATACCTAAACCAACCTTTCGGTTGGCAGCTTCAGCATCGCGGCGTTAGCATTCGTTGCTGAGGTTGTTACAACCAGATTGCAAAAGGAGATTACTGGATGAATCTCAACTGGCTTCGCATTGCCTCGCTCAGTGGCTGTGCGGCATTCATAGCGCTCTCTGCACCTCGGTGTCAGGCATCATCCCCAGCGCCCCTAACCTCCGGCTTCGCGCAAGACAGCGGCAACTGGGACCGCCCCGACGACGCCTGGAACGACGTTCAGCGCCGTGGCTTTCACGAAGGAATCGAGGCTGCTCGCAGCGATGTCGCAAGCCGCCGTCGTCCCGATGCTGATGATCATGATTCCTATCGTCACCCTCGCGTCCCCGGCCCGATGCGTCAGGTCTATCGAGAAAGCTTCCTCCGCGGATACAATCTGGCCATCTCACATTTGGCGGGCCGACCGCCTGCCTACGGTCCTCCGCCGATCGGGGTAGGGCGGGGCAGCTGGGATGCATTTCCCGACGGCTACGATGAGGTTCGCCGTAATGGCTTCCGGCACGGTATCGAGTCGGCACGCGACGACTATGAACATCACCGCAATCCCGATGTAACTCGCCACGATACATTCCGGCATCCCGACGTTCCACGCGATCAGAAGCGTCCTTTCCAGGAAGGATATCGGCGCGGTTACCGGGTCGCATGGGATCACCTCATGGGTGGCGACGGTCGTCACTGAGGAGCGAATCGAGACCAGCAAAGCCCGGCTTTCGGCCGGGCTTTCAACGTCTCCACACTTGAACAGCTACACCCAGCATTTGCAGGGGCGTAGCTCCTATCGCGCGGGGTTAAACCTCTGCCCTTGCGCCTTTTTGCTGGGCTCCATGATGCGAACCTGTGCTTCAACCTCTTGAATTCTCTGGTGAAGACGAGCCTTAATCTCCGCCACAGTCTCACTCTCCCCTAAGTGACCGGTCTGGTCAAAGTGCTGGAGATAGGTCCTGAGCTCGAGCAGGAGTTCCTGAGGAAGCCGATGGCCCATAGGCAATCGATTCTTGCACCAGAGTTAGTGCGATGCAAGTCCATTCCGGGGAACTCGACCGGGGATGCAAGGCAAAGCGGCAGCCGCTTGCCCCCATATTCTCTCAGTTTAGGCGTACATCTCGAGTGCAGTTGAGGCGATCTCTCCCTTGTTCATCCGAAACGCCACCGCGCCCTGATTCATGGCGACAACCTCATCCACAAGATGTTCGATCGCCGAGATGCGGTGTGTAACTACGATCACTGTCTTGCACTCCAGGAGTGGCCAGATGTTCTCGTAGATTGCAGCTTCGGTTTCTTCGTCAAGGTTGCTGGTGCACTCGTCGAGGAGGACGATTTTCTTTTCGGGATCGTCGAGGCTGAGAAGAGCCTGAGCAATGGCGACCCGCTGCCGTTGCCCGCCTGAGAGGTTCTTTCCGTGCTCGCCGGCGCGCGTCTGATACCCGTCCTGTAGGCCCATGATTTCGTCGTGAATGCAGGCAAGTTTGGCCGCACGGGTAACTTCAGAGAACGATGCTGTCGGCCGGGCAAACCGAATTGTGTCGAGCAGCGTCGCCTGCGAGAAGAACACTCCTCCGTTCTGCGACATGCAGGTACAGACACGCTGAAGCTGCCTGAGGGGCCAGTCGCGTACGTCGTGTCCGCCGACGTACACCGAACCCTTATGAGCGTCGTAGAGACGATCGACAAGCTTGAGAAGGGTCGACTTGCCGCAGCCGGTGCGGCCAATAAAACCCACCTTCCTGCCTGCTTCCACATGCAGATCAAGGTGCCTGAGCACTGGTTCGCCCTCGCGATAGCCGAATTCGACGTCGCGAAATTCTAGGCTGACCTGCGCAGGGATCGCGAACGGCAGAACCGTCGAAGCATCTGTAAGTGCTGAACTCGCTGAGCTGATGCGGAGGAATTGCTTGATGGGCTCCCAAGCCTCGCTGATTTTTCCCCAGATGCCGGCGTAGCCCCAGAGGGATCCGCAGAGTTGCTCGGAGAGCATGTAGAGGTAAACGAGCATGGCGCCATCGAGCCGGTGCGCCCCAAGCATGCCCACCCAGGTGCAGAGCATGTAAGCCTGGAGACCGAGGACAACGGCGCTTTTGCCAAAGCCGAACCAGCCCTGAATTCTGGCTTCGGCGAGGCCTTTGCTTTCGATGTCGTCGTGAATCTGGCGGTAGTCCTGCTCCATGCGGTCCTGCTGGTTGTAGCGGACGACGTCCGCGTGCATCTCCATGCACTCGATGCTGAGGGAGTAGTCAGAGGCGTAGCGCCGATAACGGGCTTCGCGGAATTGTGTGCAGCGCCGGTTCTCCTCGTAGGAGAGCCAAAAGAAAATGCCTGCTGCCACTGGCAGGATGGCGAGCCAGAAGGTGACGCCGACGTAAGAACGGAGGAGGAACAGGCTCAGAAGAGCAGTCGCAAGCAGCGGGCAGACCTCGCGGGCGAGACTATCACTGGTCTGAGCGAATTTGCTGAGGCCATTGGTGATTTCTCCGCGTCGGGCTCCGCTACTTCCCGACTGATGCCAGCCCTGGTCGAGGCTCAGGAGCTTCGAGAAGACGTCGACGCTGAGCTTGCGGAACATCGGGTAGCTGACGTGGCGGGCAAATCCCCAGCCCATACCCTGATCGAGTAGTGCAAGAAAGAGCTTGTAGGAGACGAGCACCGAGAAGGCGATGAGCACGGAGCGGGCGGGATTGTGCTCGAAGTTTCTGATGAGGAGGACGAGGCCGTAGCCGCCGCCGACGACCAACCCCTGGCGAAATAATGTAAGTACGATGTAACCTGCGAAACCGCGGCGAAACGGAGACAGCAATCTTCTTAGCTCTGTAAGCATAGCCCGGCCCTTGGTGTTGCATAAGGGAAGTTTTGGAAAAGTTATCTCCACATTAAGGGCAGCCGGGCTGGAACGGTAGGTCGTTCGTCACGCAGGCGGTTACGAACGTACGGTGCATTTGCAGATGTCAAGGACAGCGAACCACCTGACCCTGTGGAAGGGGAACTCCGCCGGCAGCGAGATAATGAGGCCTGGGCCATTCTGGTTTTCGCATCCACTCCGCAATAAACGAATCCGATAGGGCAATGTTGTTCGTAGATGTCCGCAGAGGAGAATTGTCATGGCAACTGCCGCAAAGAGCCGTCCAAAACAGATCAAAGTGAAGCCGCTGACCAGCCTGGCGGCGTGGAAGCAGCTGAAATTACATGCGCGAGAAATGGCGACCGTGCATCTGCGGACCTTGTTTGCGGATGATGCTCAGCGAGGCGAAAAGCTGACGGTAGAGGCAGCTGGGCTATTCCTTGACTACTCGAAAAACCGGATTACCGACGAGACGCTGAGAATTCTGCTGGCGCTGGCGGAAGAATCGAAGCTGCGGGAGCACGCCGAAGCAATGTTCAGCGGCCAGAAGATCAACATCACCGAGAAACGGGCGGTGCTGCACGTGGCTCTGCGCGCACCGAAAGGACAGTCGATCATCGTCGATGGCGAAGACGTGGTGCCGAAGGTGCACGAGGTGCTTGATCGCATGTCAGCGTTTTGCGATCGAGTAAGGAGCGGCGAGTGGACGGGTTTTACGGGCAAGCCGATCCGAAATGTAGTGAACATCGGGATTGGCGGGTCGGACTTGGGTCCCGTGATGGCGTACGAGGCCCTTCGACACTACAGCAAGCGGGAGATGACGTTCCGGTTTGTATCGAACGTGGATAGCACTGACTTCGCCGAAGCTGTGCATGACCTGGATGCGGAGGAGACGATGTTCATTGTTTCCTCGAAGACGTTCACTACGCTGGAAACGATGACGAATGCGCACACTGCGCGAACCTGGCTGCTGGAGAAACTGGGCGGGCACGAGTCAGCGATCGCAAAGCATTTCGTGGCGGTATCGACGAATGCAGCCGAGGTGACGAAGTTCGGGATCGACACGGCCAACATGTTTGGTTTCTGGGACTGGGTTGGCGGGCGCTACTCGATGGATTCGGCTATCGGGCTATCAACGATGATGGCGATTGGGCCGGAGAACTTCCGCGCCATGCTGGCAGGTTTCCACGAGATGGACGAGCACTTCCGCACCGCTCCTTATGAGAGAAACCTGCCGGTGCTGCTGGCGCTGCTGTCGATCTGGTATACGGACTTCTTTGACGCTCAGACGATGGCGATTTTGCCATATGAGCAGTATTTGAAGCGTTTCCCTGCGTATCTCCAGCAGTTGACCATGGAAAGCAACGGCAAACATGTGACGCTGAAGGGCGGCGAGGTTCGTTACAACACCAGTCCGATCTATTGGGGCGAGCCCGGAACAAATGGACAGCACTCGTTCTATCAACTGATTCACCAGGGCACGCGGTTGATCCCGTGCGACTTTATTGCATTCCATCGCACGCTGAATCCACTCGGGCGGCACCATGACATGTTGATTGCCAACGTGTTTGCGCAGGCGGAGGCGCTGGCCTTCGGCAAGACGGCGGAGGAAGTCAAGAATGAGGGGACTGCGGATTCGCTCGTACCGCATCGGGTGTTCGAAGGAAATCGGCCGTCGAACGTCATCCTGGCTGAGAAGCTGACACCAGCTGTGCTGGGGAAACTGGTAGCGCTCTATGAGCATTGCGTGTTCACGCAGGGAGTGATCTGGCAGATCAATTCATTCGATCAGTGGGGCGTAGAACTGGGCAAGGCATTGGCGCAAAGGATCATCCCGGAGTTGGAAAGCGCGACCGATCCGGAGCTGCATCACGACAGCTCGACGAATCACTTGATCCAACTCTACAGGAAGCATAAGAAGTAACGACCTTAATTCGCCTGGCGTCAGAGGCGCGACGGAGGGGTTTCGCTTGGCTACTGAACAGGTAATTCGTTTGACGCAGCAAGTGAAAGCAGGAGGTTGCGCCAGCAAGCTTCCACCGGGATCGCTGCGTGCAGTGTTGTCGAAGTTGCCAGTACAAGATGATCCCAATCTGCTGGTCGGTTTTGAGACTTCGGATGATGCGGGCATCTACCAGATCGCACCGAACCTCGCATTGGTGCAGACAGTAGATTTCTTCACGCCCCTGGTCGACGATCCGTTTACGTTTGGGCAGATTGCGGCGACGAATGCGTTGAGCGACGTGTATGCGATGGGCGGCCGGCCGCTGAGCGCGCTCGCGCTGGTGTGCTTCCCGCAGAGTGGAGACCTCAGCATTCTAGAGCTGATCATGCGCGGCGGTCTCGCGAAGATGAGCGATGCTGCATGCACCGTAGTTGGCGGTCACTCGGTTCGGGATGAGGAGATGAAGTTCGGCTATGCAGTGACAGGTGTGATCGATCCGGCGCATGTAAAGACGAACGCCCGAGCCATAACTGGAGATGCGCTGATTCTGACTAAACGCATTGGGACAGGCGTGATTACGACAGCGCTCAAGCAGGGTAAGGCTGAGCAGCTCTGGGTTGATGCGGCGGTGAAATCGATGACTACCCTGAACAGAACTGCGGCTGAGATCGCGGCGAAGTTTGTGGGAGTTCACGCGATGACGGATATTACAGGCTTCGGACTGATGGGACATGGGCGCGAGATGGCTGTGGGGAGTGGTGTAACGTTGGAAATCGAGACTGCAAGGGTTCCATTGCTTGAGGGCGCATTGGAGGCAGTCAGGGCTGGTGCGATTCCGGGCGGTCTAATTTCGAATCGCGAGTTTGCGGAGTGTATGGTTCAGGATCAGCCAGGCGCTGAGATCGAGGAGAATGTGCGGAAGCTGATGTTTGATCCGCAAACGTCAGGCGGACTGCTGATCTCCGTTGTGGACGATGAAGCGTCGACGTTGCTTGATGCATTAAGAGTTGCGGGAGTTGCAGGGGTTCAGATTGGAAGAGTGATCGAGCAGTTGCAAGAGCGCGGCAATCCTTCAATTATTCTGAAATAGCAATTGCAGGAAGCGCAGTCTCAGAGAGCATGACGTGTACTTGATGCAAACGACAGAGCAAAAACGCGAGGAACTCTACCGCAGACTGCCATCTGTGAACGAGGTCCTACAGCTGCCGCAGGTCCAGTCGCTGACCGGGACGCTAGGACACGAGCGTGTTGTTGCCGCTGTTCGCGAGAGTCTTACCCTGGTCCGAGCGACTATCGCCGGCAAAGAAACTTCCAACCTGGAGTTGGAACTCAATATTCACTCAATTGCAGAACGCGTGAGTGAGGCCCTCCAGCGGGGGCCGCAGTACTCTCTGCGTCCGGTGATCAATGCAACAGGCGTTGTTCTACATACGAACCTTGGGCGATCACCGCTAAGTGTAGCCGCACTTGCACACGTGATCGAAGTAGCGCGGGATTACTGCAATCTTGAGTTCGACCTGGAAACCGGCGAGCGCAGCAAACGAGACGTTCACGTAGAGCGACTGCTGCTTCGAGTTATCGGCATTGCAGATGATGAATGGTCACGCTGGGGCGCGGTGGTAGTAAACAACTGTGCTGCGGCTACATTTTTGGCTCTCAATGCACTAGCCGAAAAGCACGAGGTGGTCGTGTCGCGAGGAGAGTTGATTGAGATTGGCGGAGGATTTCGAATTCCGGAGATTCTGGACAAATCGGGTGCCGTGCTTCGCGAAGTTGGCACGACGAATCGTACCCGGGCTTCCGATTATGGGCAGGCAGTGAATGAACGAACGGCGCTGCTGATGCGTGTTCACCAGTCGAACTTCAAGATCGAGGGATTTGTCGAGAGATCTACGCTGGAGGAGTTGGTTGGGCTGGCGAAGACCCTTGGAGTACCGCTGTTCGAAGACCAGGGCACGGGGCTGATTGCCCGGCTCGACGAGGCCGGGATCCCTGGTCAGCCAACATTGCGGGATTCGATCGCAGCGGGAGTTGATCTGGTTGCCGCGAGCGGCGACAAACTCCTGGGCGGACCGCAATGCGGGTTGCTGGTCGGGCGGGCTGATCTGATTGCACGCATCCGCAAGAACCCGCTGCTGCGGGCCTTTCGCGTGGACAAACTGTCGTATGCCGCTCTAGAGGCCACACTTTTCGAATACATGGTCAATTCGCAAGATGCTCTTCCGCTTATGCGAATGCTGCATGTGCCGGCAGCGGAGATTGAGAAGCGCACCCGAAAGGTTGCAGATGCGATGCACTCCGATCACCTCACAATGGCTGTCATTCCAGTCGAGAGCACAGTGGGCGGCGGAACTGTGCCGACCGCGACACTGAAGAGCGTCGGCATTTCATTGCGTCACAGCGCTTTGAGCGCGGATGAGTTGCTGAAGAAGCTGCGAAAGTCCGATCCGCCTGTCATCGGTCGAATCGCCCAGGATGCAGTGGTGCTCGATTTCCGCACAGTTCCGGCGGAAATGGATGAAGCGATTCTGCACATTCTGGAGCAATTGTAATCCGATCAATGAGACCACCGAGATCAATTGTCGTCGGGACAGCGGGACACATTGATCACGGCAAGACCGCCCTGGTGCGGTCGCTGACCGGCATCGATACTGATCGGCTGCCGGAAGAAAAGCGGCGCGGAATCACGATCGATCTCGGTTTTGCTTCGATGGATATGGCCCTGTCCGGTGGTTCGACTCTACAGGTCAGCTTCGTGGATGTTCCCGGGCACGCGCTGTTCATTCGCAACATGCTTGCGGGAGCGGGATGCGTTCCGGCAGTGATGCTGGTGATTGCAGCAGATGAGGGCGTGAAGCCGCAGACCCGGGAACATCTGGCGATTTGCCAACTGCTCGGCATCACGGATGGGTTCACGGTTATCAGCAAGGCTGACCTTGTGAATGAAAATCAACTGGACGAGGTCCGAGCCCAGATCTGCGGATTTCTGACCGATACGTTTCTCGGAAAAGAGAAGCCGCTTGTGGTTGCGAGTGCGCGCAGCGGCGTTGGACTCGAGACAGTTCGAGCCGAGTTGGTGAAGCTTGCGATGCGCGTCGAAGCTGGAGAACACATCAGGCCAATGCGGTTGCCGATCGATCGCGTGTTTGTAAAAAAAGGCTTCGGGACGGTGGTGACCGGCACGCTGCTGAGCGATGAGATCCGGGTTGGAGAGACCTTGTTCCTTGAACCGTGTGGTCGTAGCGTGCGGGTACGGGGACTTCAGACGCACGGTAAGTCTGAGGAGGTTGCGCAGGCAGGATCGCGCACGGCAGTGAACCTATCCGGTGTGGATGTGGCGGAGGTCTCACGCGGCCAAATGCTCGTGGTTGCGGGAGAACTGACAGCCACGGAGGTGGTCGATGCGGAGATTACGTTGCTCGATGATGCTCCGGCGATGAAGCACCGCGCGCGCGTGCACCTGCATGCGTTCACGTCGGAGGTGATGGCGAGCGTTTCTCTTTACGATAGTGAGCCGGTGAAGCCAGGTGTGGCGAAGCCGGCACGGCTGCACCTTTCAGAGCCGATTGTGTTCGCGCCGGGCGATCGGTTCGTGCTGCGACAGCCAATGCCGGCAGGGACTATCGGCGGCGGACGGGTGCTGGATGCGCAGCCTCTTGCAAATGCGCGAAGGGTCGAGACGCAAAAGTGGCTGGAACAGATGGTTGCTGCATCGGCGCAAGAGCAGATCAGACTGCGGGTGCAGCGGCGAGATGTGAAGGGAATCGGTCTTGGCGCGCTCTCGCGTGAGATGGGATTGAAGGCGGATGCTGTTCGCAGGATCGTGGCAGATCTGATTGGCTCCGGAGATCTGGTCATGGTGTCAGACGAGGTGCTGGTGTCGCGCTCTGCGTTCTCGCTGGCGTGCGAGGCTGCGCTGGATCGCTTGAAAGTGTCGGGAGCAGAAGGGTTGAAGCGATCTGTTCTGCAGAACCAGTCTGGATTGAGCGATGCGGTCTTTATCTCCGTAATCGACCGAGTTGTAGCTGAGAATCGGGTTCAGGTTCGGGACGAGAATCTTGCGATCGGGGGCGCGGCTCCTGCTATTTCCGGTAAGGAAGTGCTGAAGCTGCATGATGTAGGTGCGTTATACCGGAACGCTCACCTTGCTGCGCCGACCGTGAGGGAAGCGGCACATCAGCTTCAGGTAAGCGATTCGGAGATGCGGCGCTTGATCACACTGTTGATTCGAGAGAAGACATTGGTGCGAATGGGCAGTGACGAGGCCTTTGTACATTCCGATGCACTGCGAGAGCTTGCTGCGAAGCTCGGCCCGATGCGAGGTAAGACTATCGATGTTGCGGCTTTCAAGAAATTGACTGGGTTGACGCGGAAACATGCGATTCCTCTTCTAGAGTATCTGGATCGGGAACGAATTACACGCAAGCAGGGTGATGTGCGGATCATTCTCTGAGTCAATCTTCTGGTTGATTCCGGGCTTGAATTCCGGCGTGATATAGTCGTGCCAATTGTCTTCCCACGATGCGACAGGACAACTCAAAGATCAACCTCATTGAAGACGTGGACGCGACGGGCGACGTCACCAAGGTCTACGACGAGTGGCGTGCGAAATCCGGGCGTCAGGAAATGCCGGGAATTCTGAAGTGCTTCAGCCATCGGCCTGACTTTTTGCGCGACGTGATGAAGTTTGGCGACACGGTGCATTTTTCCGAGGGGCATCTGACGCGACGGACGAAGGAAGCGATCGCGAGCTGGGTATCCTACCTGAATCGCTGTCCATATTGACTGGACTCTCATGCTTACTTCCTGCGTGTTCAGGGAGCAGAAGAAAATACGGTACAGGCGCTGGCGAATGGCGATCTTGCGGGAGCAGGTTTAAGCGAGGCCGAGCGCGCGCTGCTGGAGTACGTCGGCAAGGTGACAGAAGCGGCATATCGCACCACGCATGAAGATGTGCAGAAACTGCGCGACCTTGGTTGGACAGAGCCACAGATTGCCGAGGCTGTTTACATCACGGCGATGTTTGCGTTCTTCAACCGGGTGGCGGATGCGTTTGGCATTGAGGCGCAGAATTATCTCCAGATGAATCAGCTGACTAAGTGAGGACAGGCATGTCGACTCAAGCGAAAGGCAGATGGAAGCGTTGGTTGTGGCCAGTCGCAGGGGTGTGCTTTGTTTTCTGGGTTTGTTTCATCAGCTATGTGGCATGGGCGATGCGACAGCCACCGGAGGTTTTCGGGCATGTGATGGCGAAGATGCCCATGCCTGCGTACTTCGTGATTCCGTTTGAGACGCTTTGGAACCGTGCGCGCAAAGGCAATCTGCAGGTCGGCGACATGGCTCCGGCGCTGCAGGTGAAGCGGCTGAATGAAACGACTCCTGTCGATCTGGGATCGCTGTGGACGGAGCGGCCGGTGGTGCTGGTGTTCGGGAGCTATACCTGACCGCCATTTCGGCGGGAGGTTCCCGCCCTGAACAAGTTGGCGGAGGAGTACAAGGGCAAGGTTGATTTCTATGCTGTGTACATCCTCGAGGCGCATCCGACGGACATCTGGCAGATGCAGTCGAATGTGAAAGAGGGAGTCCTGTTTCGCAATCCGACGAGTGAGACGGAGCGTTTCGGTGTGGCCAACGCCTGCGTGCGCAAGCTGGGCATTCACTTTCCAGCACTGGTGGACGGAATCAACAACCAGGTGGAACTGGCGTACACCGGCTGGCCGGATCGGCTGTATCTGATCGGGCAGGGCGGGCGGGTTCTGTACAAGAGCACTCCGGGGCCGTTCGGGTTCCATCCGGAAAATCTGGCTGCGTCGATGAAGAAGCTGCCGCCCCCGGCGATTGATCCTGTCGTTCAGTGAGGTTCTGAGTTTGTCAGCCGCCGAATACCTGCGAGCGTCTACTGAGTCAGGCGGCGATCCAGAACTGGCACATGCGGGATGTCGTCCACGCGCTTAACGGCGCCGATCAATTGGTTTTTCACATTCGGCGTAAGAACGTCGAGATCTCCACCTTCAAAATAGACAAGAGCCTTCAGGCATTCACTGGGCTGAAACGCCGGTCCGAATAAAGCAGAGGCACTTCCGAGGCCGATCGCGAGTGAGGTTCCGGATTCGAGGATCGCAGCGATGTCGAGATAGTCTTTTGACTCAATCCGTTGCAGGACGACCTTGAGCTTGGTGCCTAAGAGATCCTCGGGCGATGCGATTTGCACCACCTTATCGTCGGTCCACTGTGGTGTTCCAACCCGGCCCAGCGTGATCGAACCGAAGAACGAGAGCTTCACCGTGTCGCTTGACGTGCCGTTGGGTGTGACGAGGAATGTTACGGTATCGGGGCGGTCTTGCAGGACTCGAGCCGGAGCCAGAAATGGCATGCTTTCAAACAACGCGGTGCGGTCGAGAGGTGCTTCGCTGAAGAAATCAAAGTCAACTGAGCTGCGGTGGCCGAGTCGGAGAGCGATGGCAGTTCCCCCGTACAAAGCAAAACCGACGTTTGCAGCAGGTTTCAGACTTGGCCAGAGAAGCCGCTGAGCCTGAGGCAGAACGTCCAGGCGGGGCGATAGTTCAGGCATCAGGCCAATCTCCGGTGAGGCAAAGCTGGCACTTCGCCGGGATCACTGACGCCGAGACGGTAATGCCAGTATGTCCACGATCTCGCGTCGAACTGCCCGGCCTCTGCGTGCACCAGGACTTCACGCAGATAGGGTAAACCGGCCTGATGGACGAGAGATTGAACATCGTCGTAATCCCCGATGTTCATGACCTGAGCGACGATGCGGTCGGGCTGCGCAGCCGCTTCTTCCGGCTTCTTCCACCAGACGTACTTCCGTGCGAAGTTCTGCAGGAGATCAGCATCCAGGGGCATCGACGAAAACTCCTTTGCAAGCGCTACGTTCGAGGCGCGAAGGCCGCAGCTAGCAGGTCTAAGACTCGACGACGTTCTCTCCTATTCTATCTACAAACGCTCGCGCAAGCAGCTCATTATCAGCGGCATAGAGGCGCCAGAAAATGCGAGCTTAGGTCACCAGGCAAGCGTGACCGTGATGGTCTTCCAGCCTTCGCCTGGCGGGAAATGAAACTTAAGTGCGAGCGGAAGATTGAAATCGCGAGTGAACGCAGTGTCGATCCCACTCAGGCTTACGCCGGGATGAGAGTCGTCTGCCTCGGCAGAAAGACCATCGCTGACCTGCTGAGGATGAACGTTGACCATCCTGTGCCGCCTGACCGGAAGATTTGCGACAGTCCCCGCCCGACCTTCTGCGGTAATCACGATCTTATTCGAACTCCACAATTCATTGAGTATTCGAAACTGATATGTGCGCGCTCCAGGGATCGGAGTGTCATGCTCAGGATCGCCGACTTCTACTACGGGAAGCGGCAGAAGCAGGCCAATCTGATTTCCCTTGTCTGCTTTCACGCCGGGTACGTCTGAACGCAGATGCCAATTCATCCCCTCGTTTGCCGGCGAAAGTCCTACTCGCAGCATGGCTCCTTCACGCTCCAATGTGACGTCTGTGTCTCCACCAGGGATCTGAAGGTGTCGAACGGCGGCATCTTTCCAACTTGCCGGCAGATGTGGATTCACGGTGATGGTTTTGGTTTGGGCGTCGATATCGATGCCGAAGAGGCCGCGCAATGTTGGGGTGATGACCATGGCGCTGGACCAGAGCTGGTGGCTGGTGCTGCGGCCGAAGGGGACGAAGTAGTCGCCGGAGAGGAGTTCGGTGATGGCGCCGAGGTCCTGTGCTTTCGTCAGGTTCACGTTCTCCATCAATAACTGATAGCCGGCGAGGGGCTGGTTTCCGCGGTATTCGGCGAGGGCGGCCCAACCGGTGAAAAGCGGCCAGACGGATCCCTGGTGGTAGCTCATGCCATCGTAGATTTTCTCGTCGTTGGCGACGTCGCGGAGGCCCCAGTCGGTGTTGAGGGTGTGAGCGGCGAGCTGCTGGAGGCAGGTTCCAGTCTGCATGGGGATGGAGTTGTCGCCGGCGAGGCCTTTGCCGCTCCACCAGGCAAGCGCGGGATAGACGGTGCTGGTGCGATCGAGCGAGCCGTCGGAGTTACGGCTGAACGCGTAGCAGTTCTTGTCCTTGTCCCAGAACTGCGCCTTGATGGTTTTGGCGATGGCGTCGGCGCGGGTCTTCGCGGCCTGTGATTTGGCAGAATCCTGCAAGAGCTCTTCGAGCTGCGCCATTGCGCCGGAGGCCTGCTGATCGAGAAAGGCGAGGTAGACCTCCTGGTGAGGCATGCCGCCGGGCCAGCTTTCAACCCAGCCGGTTCCCTGGCGGTTGTCATAGATGCCGTTGGTGTCGGCATGACCGGTTTCGAAGGCCCAGGCTTTCTCGATTGCGTCGCGATGCGCCGCGAGGAAGGCGACGTCGCCGCTGGAGCGGACATAGTCCGCCATGGCGAGGATGAAGAGCGGAGTGGCGTCGGCTGCGGCGTACATGTAGGGGAACTGACGCCAGTCGATGAAGGCGGCGGTTTGCGACCACTCGTGCATGATTTTGCCATCATCACGCTGGCGGTGGATGAGGAACTCGAGTTCGGATCTGGAGAGGGCGAAGTTGCCGTAGCCGTTGACGGCGAAGAGGGTGTAAAGCGCGTCGCGGCCGAAGAACCAGCCGAAGCCGGGGCGGGCTGAGTCGGCGGATGCGTAATAGCCGGCGACGAGGGCGGTCTCGTTATCCCAGGTCTCAGAAGCGAGACCTGGGGCACCCGCGGTTTTGTTTTCTTCTGTCACAGAATCTGAACCTTGGGCATGCGAAGACTTGTCATGGTCTCCGGTCCCAGAAGCAGGATCGGGTGCACCCAGACTTTCTTTGGAGAGGGCTTTGGTTTTGAGTTGTTCGATGGAGATGACGGCCCACTGGAAGGCTTCGTTCAGAGTTTTGTCGGGGGTTTCGATGGAGACGGAGTTGGCGAGGAGTTTGTTGTAGCTCTCGGATTGCTGCTTATAGAGGTCAGGGATGCTCTCGTTGAGGCGCTGGAGAGTTGCGCCGAGAGCGGCGTTGGTGGCGGTCTCTTTATTCATGCCGACGGCCATCAGGAGCGGAAAGAGCTTGCCCCGATCGCGTGCCGGATCAATGTGGAGGCGGAGCTCGACGGGGTGGACCTGAGGCCGCTCCTGGTAGGGAGCGAGAACGCCGGGCTGTGCGCCGGGAATGGTAACGGCTCCGGCGAGATCGGGATAGTCGGCGTGGAGAACGTAGTAGCCGTGATTGGGTAGCGGGACTCCGGAGATGGCACCGGAGGGCCCGGGCTCTTTTGCGTTGGGAGCGGCGGCAGGGCCTGCAACCCACTCTACGCCGGGGACACCTTCGTTGCGTTCAGGCCACATCCAGCGAAGTTCGGGGGTGAAGCGGAACGTGAATTCTGTTGGATGCACGCAGTCGAATTCGTAGAGGACGATGGGGCCGGTTCCCGCAGCGACGCTATTCGGCGAGAACATGATCTGGCGGACGGTGAAGCCGATGTGGCTATAAGTAATGACGGTGCGGTCGGGACGGACTTCGATTTCGGCGGCCTGCTGATTCACGTCGATGGGAACGGTGTAGCCCTCGATCTCGGCTTCGATGGTCATGTGCGAGAGGAGCTTCACCGGGAGCGGCCACGCTTCAAAGACGCCGTTCTGCTGACCGAGGACGACGGCGCGCTCTCCTGCGACAGTGAACGGTTTTTCGGTTTCGGTGTGCGCGCGGATGGCGGGCCCGGATGCGTCGAAGGCGATCGCGGGAATTGGCGAGAAGACCGGAGCGGACCGGGTCTGAGACGGTGCGGTGAGCCCGCAGGAGGCGATGAGCAAAAGTACTGCGGCAATGCCAAAGGAAATGGTGCGGCTATGCATCGTTGACTTCCCTGTCGGTGGCTTCAAAGGGACAAGTCTAGTTGATCGACCAGAGGTTTACATCTTCGAAATCGGTTGAAAAGAAAGGCCGCGGCGATTGCCGCGGCCCGAAGGAGTTGCACTCGTAACTTGATTAGAAGGTGAAGCCGAGCCTCAGGCGCATGCTCCGGCCCGCCTGCCATGCTTGAGGCTTGCCGTATTCACTGCTGAGCTGCACGCCCTGGTCGTTGAAGAGTGTTTTGTAGTCATACGCGCTCTCGAGCACGGCGTAGTCGATTCCGTCTGCCGGCTCGATTGCTCCCACTTCGCCGCCACCATTCGATGAATTGATTTGCGAGTAGTACTCAACGGGGTTCTTCTGATTCCACAAGTTGGTTACGTTGGCCTCGATACTCAGGACGCGGCGATCACTGGAGCCGAGCGGAATCATGTGGCGGAAGTTGACGTCAGTCTGGGTAAAGAACGGGGTTCTTCTTTCACGGGGTGTGCCCCAGACGGCGAGGCCATTGCCATCGGTCGTTGCATCGATCCACCTGCCGCGATTCTCGACATACACGGGATATCCGCCAAACTCCTGAACGTCCATATAGGAGGAGAGGGGGGATCCGCTGAATGCCTCCTGGAAGAAACCGAGGCTTGTGGTTTGTGCGTGGAACCACTTCTGCTGGTAGTAGCCCGCCAACTTCAGCACATTTGGACGATCAGTTGCCAACGGCCCGTTGGACGAGCTGCCATAGGCATTGAACTCGAAGTACGGTTCGTCGAATGAGCGGTTGTTGTTGGGGTTTTCACGGCCGCCGTTCCCGTCGGAAAGGTCGGTGCTGGTAAGGCCGGAGTAGTTTCCGCGCAGCTTGCTGTAGGTATATGAGACGTTGCCAAGGAAGTTGTTGCTGAACCTCTTTTTGACTTCGAACTCGAAACCGTCATAGTTGCGCGCGGCCTTGACGTTTGGCTGGCATCCCGTGCATCCAGGTACGGATGCGTCAATGCCTTCTCCGGGGTTGACGATGCTGAAGATTTCGTTTCCGAACTCATCGAGAACGCCTGCGTCTTCAATGACGTGATCGAGACGGCGACGATCCCAGCGGCCGGTGACGACCCAATTGTTGGCGATCTGATATTCGAAGCCCCCGGTCGTTTCGTGCTGGCTGTAGGGCTTCAGATTTGGATCGACACCCTCGCTGCTGCGGAAGTCGAGGTTTTCGATGAAGGTGACTCCGGATGGGACCACTCCGCCGGGAAAGGTGGCATCGCCTGAGCCCTCGCAGTAGTGGCCGTCGCTGCCGTACACCGGAGCGAAGTCATACGGGTTGATGTCGTAGAGGGCGTAGAAGCAATCATGCCAATACTGTCCGCCGAACGAGCCGATGGCCAGGTTGAGCTTCATCTGGTCGTAGAACTTGCCGTAGCTGCCATACAGCTTAAGCTTGTCCTTGCCTAGTACGTTCCAGGCGACTCCTACGCGGGGTCCAATCTTGTCGCCAAACCCGAAGTCGATGGGGTGGCCAGTGAAACCGACCGACTGCGGATAAGCCGGCAGATACTCCTTGTCGAAACGAACGCCTGCGTTGATAGTGAAGTTCCTGTGAAGAGTCCATGCGTCCTGAATATACAAACCGTGATTCCAACTCGAGGCCGATCCCAGGGTCTGATAGTCGCGGGCGCGGATGTAACCGAGGTTGCCCTGGCAGGACGCGGAAGTTCCGCCCGGGTTGCCATAGGTTGCCTGGTTGTAGGCGACGATGGCTGCACAATTGGCCTGGCCCGTAGATCCGGAGACCGTGCGCTTCAAGCCGGGGAAGACACGAACATAGGGGCCGCTATAGGCCTGCTGAACCGTGTTGAAAAGATGATTGAGGCTATAGCCGAACCTGATTTCGTGAGTTCCAAATCCTGTACTCTTGAACCACTCGAAGTCCTGTGTGAACTGATCGTGCTTGTCCGCGTCGTAGCCGTAGATGCTGCTAAGAGCAGATGTCTGGAATCCACTGGAATGATCAAGCGTGCTACCCGCGAATGGAGTCGTTCCGTCGAGAGCGTATCCGGACCCCGGTTTGTTCGGATCTACCGCCGGCACCGCCGCACCCCAAATGTATACGTCGCCAGTGGGCCAGCCGCGGTCCCCGTAATTATCGAAGAAGTGACCGAAGCGCGAAGTGGCAACGAACGATTTGGTCAGGGTTATATCAGCGCCTACGTTTACGTTCTGGTTCGGCGCGACCCAACCGATCCCGCTGGGGAAGGCTGAGGGTCCGGAAGACGCGGAACTGTTCACCAACCCAAACGCTTCATCGGCGTTCGGCAAAGTACTGCCGGTAACGCGGTGGTATTGCACGAGCCAAGAGCCGAAGACGCGAATCTTGGAAGAAGCTGTCGCATCTACGCGCGAGGTGAAGAAGTACTGGTTATCGCTTTCGGGGAACGACTGGATGCCGTCGGAGCCGCCGAAATTAACAGTTCTGCGCGTTGACTTGTAGTAAGGCGCAAACCCGAGGAAGGCCCAGAGCCGGTCAGTGCGAATCGGACCACCGAGAGTGCCGCCCGGCTGCACGTAGCGATAATGATCCTTTTTTGCCTGGTAGAACTGCGTGGGCACATCGGACGTTGCTGTCGTCGCCAGGTCTGGATTGTAGCGAAGAGCCAGTGTGGGAGATGCATCGACTTCGTCGCCCTCATAGTAGGTGAAAAGGCTGCCGTGCCACTGGTTGGAGCCCTTCTTCATGACAACGTTGACGGTGCCGCTCATCGAGCCCTGATACTCCGCCTCGATACCGGAGGTCTTTAGTTGCATCTCCTGGATGAAGTCAATTGGGACATTCGCATTGGAGGTGCCGTATTTGATGTCAGCGGTTTCCTGACCTTCGATAAGGTAGGAGTTTTCGGCATTTGCGCCGCCGTTGATCTGTGGTCCGCCACCCTGAAGTGGCTCGTTGCGAGCGGCAGGCGCCAGCGGAATCAGAGATTGAAACGACGACCCATGCGGAAGTTCCGCAATTTCGGCGGCATCGATGTTGGTCAGGCCGTGCGTCGTGGTTTCCTCAATCTGTGTGGATTCGGCGGAGACTTCGACCGTTGTGGCTGCCGAACCGACCTTCACCGGAATGTCAACCGTTGGGAAGCGACCGACCTCAATGATCACGGAGGGTAGTTTGACCGCGTCGAAGCCCGACGCCTTGACGACGATGCTGTAGGTTCCTGGTGGCAAGTTGACGAAGCGGTAGAAGCCGGCTTTGTCGGTAATGACTTCTTTCGATCCGATCAGAGACGATCCGGAGATATCGACGTTGGCTCCGGGAACGACTGCTCCGCTCGGATCCTTGACTGTTCCCTGAACTCCGCCTGTGGTCTCCTGGGCCTGAACCTGGACTGAATCTGTTGCGACGTAGACAGTTCCAAAAGCAAGGCTGAACGTGAAAAGAACGCCTCGCAGAGCACGTAATCTCATCATCTTCTCCTTGAGAAGCGCGGGTTGTATCGCACCTAAGCTACGGGGAAATAGGGGAAAGCATCAGAAGTCGACCGCAGAGCCGTTTTAACTCCAAACAAGGGAAGCACCTGGGGATGAACTGCTGACTGGCGCAGCTACTTGCATCTGAACTGCCAAAGTAGGGTGGGATCGAGAAGGAACTCACAATGCATTCAGTCTTCAGGGGTTACTAACGTGCGAGGTGGGGCGAATTATCTTTTGAAATCGGAAACTCTGGCTCAATCAATACGGATTTTAGTAAATACAAACTTGAAATCTGTTTTTTGGTATAAAAGGAGTCATGGTTGGGGCAATAAGAGGCGACTCGATGGGCTCAAAAAGAAGGTGGGCAGCCCTTTGCGGGCTGCCCTGTCAAGAAGTTGCCATTGACCCGAGGGTTAGAACTCCAGTCGAAGTGCGAGCTGAAGCACGCGGGCCGAGTGAGCAGTTGAAACTAGTGCGCCGAACGCCTGGTTTGTTTCTGTGATGTCGGTGTTGCTGTCACCCATTGAGGGCGCGTTGAAGTTGGGGTGGTTGAGCGCGTTGAAAGCATCTGCGCGGAACTTGAGGTTCACTTTCTCCTTGTAGACCGGGAAGTTCTTTCCGAGCCCCAGGTCGAGGTTGAAGTATGCAGGTCCGCGGAAGTTGTTGCGCGATCCGATGTCGAAACCGACCGGACCGGTGAAATCGTTGACTACAGCGTCTTCGTTCTTGAACGCCCACAGAGTGTTGTTTGCGTCCTTGTGGATGTTCATCTTGAGGTCGCTCTTGGGTCCGACGAGGATCGCCGGTGCGCTGTTGGCGTACCCGGCAACGAAGGCGTTAGAGTTTGCCCACCAGGCTTCGCCGGTGTGCCAGCTGGGAAGTCCGCTAAGGGACCATCCGCCGACGGCTTCCTCGGCCCACAGAGGCATGGTCCCGCCGAACTGCTTGCCCCGACCGATGGGAAGCTCCCAGAGGAAGTTGCCGTTGAAGTAGTGCTTGACGTCAAAGTCGGAGTTGCCACGGCAGAGCTGCGGACGCATGACGTCGCAGATGAAGCCATAGCCGCCGACCGCGACTTGATTGGAGGTAAACGAGGTGTTGTCGATGGAGTGCGACCAGGTGTAGTTCAGGTCGAACGACAAGCCGCCCTTCATGTTCTTGTGAAGCGTGGTCAAGAGGCCGTGGTAGTTGGAGATGCCCTTGTTGGTGTAGTAGGTGAACTCAGAGAACTGCGAGCCCATACCCACGTTGTCCGGAATCAGGGGCACGCTGGCGAGGGCCTGGATGGTATCCGCGAAGTCGCCGCGGTAGGCAAGAGTTCCCAGGTAGGCGGTGACGACAGACGTGTAGTTCGGCACGCCGAAATCATCGGGCACATAGAATCCCGAGGCAGCGCCTTCGTTTTCAAACCAGGGCTGAGCGGGAACCGTTGTCGGATCCGCATCCGGATTCTGCCGCATCCACGTGGCGACGTTGCCGAACGCCTGCGACATCGACTGCCCTGACTTCTTATCTGTGAAGTCAATCAGCTGATTGGCATCGGCCTGAGCAACCAGGCGACGACCAAGCCTGCCGACATAGTTAGTCTTGAGCAGAAATCCGCCTTTAAACTCGTGCTGAAGTCCGAAGGTGAACTGTACGCTGTAGGGGGTTTTCAGGTTCTTATCGACGCCCTCGTTGAAAGCGGATCCGTTGGCGAGCCCGAACGGGAACCCTCCGTCAACATAGGGTGTGTAAGGAGCCGTGAGTGCTGCCGGCGCCGTCGGAGGAGCCGGAGGATTGTCGAAACCAGTGAAGCGCGGGTCGGTAGTAAGCGAGCCGACCGGGTCTCCGGTGATTCCGAACGGCTCGTTCGCTTCCGCCTGGAACAGGTAGGAGTATTGAGACGCCTGGTACTGAATGGCGTTCACGATGGTGTGGTCGTATACGACGCCGGCTCCTGTGTTGAAGACAGTTTTTCGGTTCTGGTCCAGCGCCCATGCGAATGCCACGCGGGGTGCAAAATTATGGTTCTGGGGTTTGAAGTAGCCAGGACCATTGTTTGCTTTGCCGCCGAGTACGTAGCTGACGCAAGGAACTCCCACTCCAGCGGTCGAGTTGCAATCCGTGGCCGCACCCTGCGCGCCAGCAGCACTCTGAGCAACGCGAGCGTTGAACAGTGTGTAGAAGTCGGTATCAGGCACAGACTCGATGCCGTTGACTTCGTAGGGAACCGTATAGTTCTGCCACCGGAGTCCGTAGGTCATCGTGAGAGATGGTGTGATCTTCCACGAATCTCCAACGTAGATTTCAGTTTCGTAGTAACGATAGTGCGAGTGCGAGCCGGTCCCCTGCGGCACCAGATTGCCGCCGGCATCGTAGTTGAAGGTGGAGTTCACCGACTGGTAGCGACCGAGAGCGAAGGTGAACACGGCGTCGTAATCAGATCGGGCTGAACTGCTGGTTGACAGATCGCTGGGACGAAGAGCCGAATTCAGCGTGGAGAGATGTCCGCCGAGTCCAACGGCGGGGAAGTTATAGTCAAGAATCGTGTAGCCGCTCGGGTTCAGGTATTTGAAGGTGCCGCCGAAGGAGATGACATGGGTACCCTTGACCCAGGAGAAGTCATCGCGGATGACGGGGACTGGATACTCACGGCCCTGGGCGTTTACAGCATTGCTGTAAGCACCGGAAAGGAAGTTGCCACCGGATGGAAGTGTGCCGAAAGTGAACTGGTTTGCGCCTGTCTTGTTGAAGCTGTTCGGGAAGTTATAGTTCGCAACGGTTTCGCCGAATGAGGCCTGATTGGACTTGTTGTTGCCGATCATCCAGGTATGTCCGACGACCCAGGCACGGCTCTTGTCCTGGAACGGCCAGGTGAGAGGATCACCGGGGAATTGGATTGACTGCTGCGTATCCGTGGTGCGGGCGAAGGTGACGCGGCCCCAAAGCCTCTGGGTTGGAGTGATGTTGAAGTCCACGCGGCCCACGTAGTCATTCTGAACACGGGGTGCCGGCGCGTTGAAGTTGAATCCGGCATAGTTGATTCCGTCACCACGCGTGAAGTCGTTCGGCTCCGGGTAGCGACTGGTGATGACACTGAGCAATGCAGGATTGAATCCGGCATGGAGCGGATCGAGCGCCGCAATCTGAGCCGAGCTCAGGGTCGAGACTCCGCCGGCGTTGTTCTTGTATTGGATGGTTCCATTGCGCAGAGCATCCGTGGGCACAGTGCGCTTTACGAGCGCGGAGATCGTATCGCGACGGCTGTTCCAGTCGAAGAAGAAGAACGCCTTATCGCGCTTGATGGGACCCCCGATGTTGCCACCGAACTGATTACGGATGAGCGGAGGACGTGCAACCTGAGGAGTGCTGTTGTTATTGAACCAGTCATTTGCTTCCAGAGCTGTGTCGCGATGATATTCGACGAGGGCGCCGTGGAAGGCATTGGTACCGCTCCTGGTAACGAGTTCATACTGGCCGCCACCGCCTTCTCCGGCTGAAGAAAGGGGATCGGCAGTGACGCCGCGGAATTCCTGAACTGAATCAACTGGTGCGCTTCCGACGATCGCTCCGAAGTTGCCGGTGGCGAGATCGTTGACCTCAAGTCCATCGAGCGTCACGTTGCTCTGGTCGGTACGGGCGCCAGTGACGGAGCCATCAAGAGTCACACCGGGCTGCTGCGTGAAAAGAGCGGAAGGACTATCTCTGAACTGGACGGGGAGGTTGTTCAGGTCCTGGACTTCGAAGTTGTTTCCAACCGTCGCATCCGTCGTGTTGATGGTGATCGCTTCCGTAGTCGCTGAAACCGACACGCTTTGCTGGCCGCCGCCGACCACAAGCTTCCCATTCTGCGTGCGCGTTGCACTCACGTTGAGGTAAAGCCCGGTGATCACCAGGGGCTCAAAACCTTCAGCACGGAACGTGATCTGATATCCGGGCCCGGGCTTTACATTCGAGATCGTATAAGAGCCTTCACCATTCGAGGTGCCTTTGTACTGGTCGCCGGTTCCGGAGTTTTCCAGCAGAATGCTTGCATTGGGAACCACCGCTCCGGTCTGATCGCTCACAGTACCGGTGATAGAAGCGAAACTCTGCGCGTGCAACTGGCCCAAACCAAAGCAAACTACAAGCGCGATCATCAACAGATAAAGCTTTTTCACGAGTGCCCCTTTCGTCGAAGGCTGGCGCCCCTTGCTTACTCAACGGCGGTGCAAACCAGCTGAAACATCAAAGTTCAGGATTGCGTCTGGACGGGGAAGACCTCTGTCGCCGATAGCGAGGTAGGAGTTCCATTTACATACCGCCCGTTCCGGCGGTTTCTTTCTCGCAACAATTCGGGTGAAGCTGTAGATTCTCTGTGCATTTCGAGTGCCAGTCCCACCGGCACTCGTCACAAGCTGAGATGTTGATCCTAAACACCTTAGAGGAGATCATCGCGCAAAAGGGAATACTTGCTCACCATTCTTGGGAGAAAACCGTAGGAAGATACAAAAAACTGTGGAATTGATGAGCTCAGAGAAACGCCGGGAGCGAACGAGATCGTATATAAAATTCGGAAATTAAACTCGCAACGTACTGATTGTAGGAAAGTTTCTATTATTATACGGTTTTTAGGATACCCTCATTCAATTCTAAACATTATCTAACGTAAATCTTTGGAAATAAAGCCTATAGATGAAAGAGTCCGAAGCATGTTCCGCACCGATCTTCTGACGATCAAGAAGGAAGAAGCTTGCACCTAGGCAGAGGCCGGAATCTGCATGAAGTCGAGTGCGCGGACGATGTAAGTCTTCAGGTCGCGGCGGTGCACGACCGCATCGAGGAATCCCTTTTCGAGCAGGAACTCCGATCGCTGAAAGCCTTCAGGTAGTTTCTGGCGGATGGTCTGCTCAATCACACGCGGACCTGCAAATCCGATGAGCGCGCCGGGTTCGGCGATGTTCAGATCGCCAAGCATGGCGAAGCTGGCGGTGACGCCGCCGGTGGTGGGATCCGTAAGAACGCAGATGTAAGGGACTTTGGCATCGTCGAGCTGGGCGAGCGCAGTTGAGATTTTTGCCATCTGCATCAGGCTGACGACACCTTCCATCATGCGAGCGCCGCCGGAAGCTGCGACGACGATCAGAGGCTTCTTCTCGATGCGAGCGCGGTCCACAGCGCGGGCGATGGTTTCGCCCACGACTGCGCCCATGGATCCGCCGATGAAGCCATACTCCATCGCGCTGACAACGACTTGATGCGATCCCATTTGCCCGACAGCATTGATGATGGCGTCATTAAGGCCGGTTTCCTTCTGGGCCCGGGCAAGTCGCTGCTTGTAGGGCTTTACATCCGCGAAGTTCAACGGATCGGTGGAGCGAAGTCCGGCATCGACGAGCTGATAGCCGGGCTCGAGCAGAAGATCGAGTCGCTGGTGGGCGTTGATTTTAAAGTGATACTGGCACTTGGGGCAGACGTTCTGGTTGGCTTCGAGGTCGGCCTTCCAGATGGTCTGGCGGCATCCTAGACATTTAATCCAGAGCCCTTCAGTGCGGACACTTTTCTCTTCGTCACCGTTGGCAACCGGAGCCTCAAGTTCGCCGTTTTCGCGTTTAAACCAGGACATAGGGCCTCAGCCATTGTAAATGCCTCGACCCCGGGTCACATGCGGTGCGGCGACGGACCGGTTCGAATCGATCTCACCAGCTGTAGTGCACCGTATAGGTCAACACCGTCTTGCCTTTCGCAGGAACTTGAAGCGGAAACTCTAGGGTGTGACTGTCGCGCTTTTTGAATTCGGCCGACTTGCTCGTGATCTGCCAGTTCTCGCAGCGGTACATCTGCTCGATAACTGAAACCGTAACCGGCTGCTGTTTCTGATTGCTGACGGTGATCTCGAAGCTCTCGTCCATCTGGTGCGCGTTGTAGTCAACGTGGAAACTGGTCTGCCGGCGTGAGCCCTTCAGGTCGAAGGCGCTCCCGGTGGGGATTTTCACCGTTTCCTCGGCAGGCGTATGTCCGATCAGGCTTTCGCCGACAAATTCCATCTGCCCATCTGCATCCCGCCGATACAGGCGAACACGACCGGCCGGAAGAGGCATGCCGAGATGATTCTGCTCGGAGTTCTTGATTTCTTCCACTACGACGACCTTAATGTTTTCATTTCCTAGTCCGTAGCCCTGGTTCTGAAAAACGTTTCCGCCGTAGAGCGGCTGCACTTGTACGCCAAGCCCGTTGTAGAGATAGCTGCGCTTCATGCTCACATCGGCAGCATCGATGAATTGCACCTGCTTGGTCTCGCCATCATGCAGGGCTACGGTCCGATTCAGATCGTAGAGGTGGAAGTCGTCGAAGGCCTTCTGCGTAACACCGGGCGCTCTCTGATCAGCTTCGAAGGAAATTGCGTCCTTGGCCAGGGCTCCCATTCCCCCGCCATAGCCCCCGCCTTGGCGGATCTTCGCGACATCGCCAGCCATCAGCTTGATGCGGGCCCGCTCAAAGTCGCTGCCGGACTGATTGTGGATGGTGACCCACCCAAGCACGTCGACCTTTTCCGCGGAAGTCACATCGGGGTTGTCGGGTGCGATCACGTTGTAGGTTGCATCCCAGTCGAATCCCCCGGTGATGTATGCCAGTTCGGCGGTGAGATGTGCGGCGGATTTGGAATTGATCTGCCAGCGCAAAGTCGGTTTCAGAAGCAACCCATCGGTTGCAGATGGGAATAGAGGCAGACCGGGAAGCGAAAACTGCATGTGGCCGTTGATCTCAATGAGAGGCTCGCCCTGCTGTCCATTGATGTACTGACCGTTCGCTCCGTAGGCAGCAGGGCGATTGAAGCCGGCGCGAATGATCTTGCCGGGGAGAGCTTGCAGGCCCTGCGGCGTCGAGACCTGGAAGTCGATCGTTTTACCTTCGTACTTCTGGAGCAGCCATTGCTGATTTACGACAGCCGCATCGTAGTTTTGCTCAAGAACCTGGATCGGGGCCCTGGTGGCGGCATTGCGCAGCACAACGGAATCCGGCTCGAGGGCTCCCGTCACACGCGTGGTCGTGATCTCATTCAAGCCGGCGTGCAGGTCGAGATCGAGGGATGTGCGTGCGACCGCGAAGCTCTGGTTGTAGATGGTGAGAGCAACCAGTTCCTGATCGTCTGGTGAAGGAGCAGCAGGACTGCCGGGCTGAGATTGCTGTGAAAAGCCGATCGGGGCAGCAAACAGCAGGGCCAAAACGCAATGATTGATGCGCACGAGTATCCTCCTGGTTTGACCTAAGAACGGGGGAGAGGGATCAACTTGCAGTTAGACGGCCGAAAATTTGTTCGGTGGGAGTTCCGGCCTAGTATTCGATGCCTCTCTGAGCGAGAATCCCTTTTTGATAGGCGTGCTTGACTTCGCGCATCTCTGTAACCGTGTCGGCAAGCTCGACGAGCGTGGGATGGGCATTGCGGCCGGTAAGGATCACGTGCACCATTTCAGGGCGATTGCGCAGTGTCTCTGCAACCAGGGCCGGATCAAGCATGCCGTAGCCGATGGCGTAATTGATCTCATCCAGGACTACCATGTCCCATTCGCCGGACATGATTGCCTCGCGCGCCTCTTCCCAGGCGGCTTCAACCATACGGATGTCTTCGGGATCGGTTTCTGCTCCGCCGACTTTGACGAAGCCGCGGCCCATCTGCTTCAGGACAAAGTTATCGCCGAAGGCCTTGGTGGAGTCGAGCTCGCCGTAGTGCCATGAACCCTTGAGGAATTGCAGCATCAGCACGCGCATGCCGTTGCCCACAGCCCGCAAGGCCGTTCCCATCGCGGCGGTGGTCTTGCCTTTGCCGGGGCCGGTGTTGATGAGGATGAGACCGCGTCGGGAGGCTTGATCGTTCGAATTCATATCTGCTGTGGAGATTCTCGATCTATGTTCTCACTCCACTGCAGAGAAGGTCTGAGGGAATGACGATTTCTGGCTGTGAATTCACGCAAGCAAAATACGTGCAGCACAATTTGCAAAGAGTGTTTAGTGGCCGGAGTGATATGGATGGCCTGTGAGGATTGTAAATGCGCGGTAGATCTGCTCCGCGAGGACCACGCGTGCGAGAGCGTGGGCGAGTGTCATCTGTCCGAGCGAGAGCAGCAGCATCGCGCGTTTTCGCGAAGTTTCTGACCACCCATCGGCGGGTCCGATCGCGAAGACGATCTGCTGCACCGCAGTCTCGCGCTGGCGGCCGACCCACTGTGCGAATGCTTCGGAGGTCATCTCGCGGCCTAGGCTGTCAAGAAGTGCGGTGACGAGGGGGGCGCGTCCCTGCTGGCGGCTGATCCAGTCGAAGAGAGCCTGTTCAGTGCGGAAAGAATGGCTCTGAGAGCGTGCATGCGGTGCACAGCGTTCGAGGTACATGGAGGCGAGCTGTTCGAATGGATCGCGCGCCGCGGGTTTCGGTCCGATATGCGCGAGAACGATCTGCATGAGAGCGACGATACAGGATGAGGCTGTGGGGAAGGATGTTCGGGGGCTGAAGAATAAGTGCTATCTGTGACTTTGAGGAAACCTGGCTACGCAATTCCATAAGTGCATGTGATCTAAATCACTGAATCTGTCTGACTAATCCTTTAGAACGAAGATTGGGATGTCAAAAGGTATTTGGCATGCTGTTTGCAGTTAACAATGTTAGTAAATCAGTTTATCTTGCCATGGTTTTTGTCACAGTTGGGGTCGCTGCGACAGGACCGAACCTCTGAATTTTTGTTGTATCGTCTTTCTAATTGTTAACCCCGCGGAACGGACCTAACCCTCCCCAGCTAGACCCGAGACGCCGAGCGCAATCTCGGAGATTCGTATGACCCGTACAAAAAAGAACTTTGGAGCCCTGTTCCTCGCAGCCGTCGGGATGATGGGCCTTGCCACGCTCTTACTGCTAGCGCCGCAGGACGCAAACGCCCAGGCTATCAGCGGCGACATCACCGGTGTGGTCACAGACACCAATAATGCTGTGATTGTCAGAGCTGATGTTGCGGCAAAGAACGTTGCAACCGGGGTGTCGTACGAGGCTTCGACGAACGAAATTGGAGTCTATCGGCTGAGCAACCTGCCGGCTGGCCTGTATGACCTTACAATCGCGGTCAAGGGCTTCGATTCGAAGGTGCTCAAGGGATTCCGAGTCGAGTTGAATAAGATCTCTACCGAGAACGTAACGCTCTCGGTTTCGGCCGCAACTGAATCGGTTCAGGTCTTTGCAGCCGCTGTAGCGCTCGATACTACGACCGCGCAGGTTCAAACCAGTTTTGATACCCAACAGCTCACGATGCTTCCAGCTGCCGCCAACCAAGTCTTAAACATGTCGCTCATGACGGCGGGCGTTGCATCCTCCGGCGGCTTGGGCGACGGAACAGGTCCATCCGTTGGCGGCCAGAGACCGCGAAGCAACAATTACACCGTCGAGGGTATCGACAACAATAACAAGTCGGTCACCGGCCCCCTTGTGTATGTGCCGAGCGACGCAGTCTCCGAATTCACCGCGATGCAGAACCAGTTTTCTGCCGAATTTGGCCATTCCAACGGCGGCCAATTCAACCAGGTCGTCAAGAGCGGTACAAACAACTTCCATGGTGTCGCTTACGAATATTCGCAGAATCGAAACTACAATGCGATTGACGCAGCAACCGCGCGCGCGCAGGGCTATGACAATGTGGTCAAACCTCGCTACGACGATAACCGGTTCGGCGGGCAAGTCGGTGGCCCAATTCTCAAAAACAGGCTGTTCTTTTTCAGCAACTACGAACGGGAGCCTTACGGCGCCCCGGGCACCACGGCGAGTTTCTGCTCACCAACATCGGCGGGCTTCTCCGCGCTGGACGGCATAAGCGGTCTGTCTTCGAATAATCTCGCGGTATTCAAGAAGTACGCTCCCGTCGCCGGAACACAAGCCGCGTCTGACGACCCGATTTGTCCGCAAACGATTTTCGTATCCGGTCACTCGATTCCGGTTGGCGACGTGGGCGTGATCGCGGGAACATTCTTGAGTCAGTGGCGAACGATCAACTCCGTCGATTACACGATCAACGACAAGAACAGTCTGCGGGTCCGTTATCTATACAACAAATCGGACGGCCCGGACGCGACAGCTACATTCCCTAGCTTTTGGGCTAGCTCACCCAACCGGTACCATCTGATAACAGCTTCAGAGTTTCACACTTTCTCGCCGAACCTCTCAAACGAGCTTCGCATAGGATTTAACCGATACTTCAACGTCACGCCAGCTCCCGGAGAGTTTCCCGGATTGAAGTCCTTCCCCAACCTGACCATCAACGACTTGAATGCCGTCAACATTGGGCCTGATCCAAATGCCCCGCAAGGCACCGTTCAAAATACCTACGTGGGTTCGGATTCAATTATCTGGAACAAGGGCCGGCATACCTTCAAGATCGGTGCAGAGTACCGCGATGTCATCTCTCCGCAGTTGTTCATTCAGCGCGCGCGCGGCGACTACCAGTACTCTACTCTGGAAACCTTCCTGTTAGACATCACGCCGGACTACCTGGGAGAGCGCAACGCGACCGCCCCTGGAATGAGCCCGACCTATTACGGCAACCAACAGGTTGCGTACGCTTACTTCCAGGACGACTTCCATCTGTCCCGGGATCTCACCCTCAACCTGGGCGTCCGCTATGAGTTCACCGGCATTACTTCCGGTGCGAAACAGCAAGTCGCGAATATCGACGCAAGCGTCCCTGGCCTCATCACCTTCGGAGAGCCGAAGTCCCAGAAGACGAATTTCGTTCCTCGAATCGGGTTCGCGTATTCAATTGATCCAAAGACAGTGATCCGTGGCGGGTTTGGAATGGGATATGACGTGCTCTATGACAACCTCGGTATCCTGTCCGCCGCGCCGCAGTACCAGGTCACCGAGGAAGTGGACTATAACAATCCCACCACCGGTTTCCTGGCCAACGGCGGCCTCCCGGAAAACGTCACGATTCCGGATCTGAAAACGCAGCGGGCATTGACATCAGCATATATTCCGGACCAGAAATTGCCTTATGCCGAAAACTGGAGCCTGGGCGTGGAACGAACCTTTGGCCAGAACTACACCGCCGAAGTTCGATACCTTGGAACGCGAGGCATCTCTCTGCCTACTCAGAACAGGCTCAACCGTCAGAACGTGGTCACCGGAGATAACTCCCTGCCCGTCTTCTTCTCGCCGACGACAATCACAGATCCATCGGTACTGAGACTGAGCCAGGTCAAAGCAAGGCGTTCATCTCTAGTGCCGGCATATGCAGCTGCCGGGTTCACTTCCAGTATTGTCGGGTTCATGCCTTATTCCGAGTCTAATTACAACGGACTTGCAACTCAGTTGACGCGCCGCTTCGCCAATGGCCTTTTGTTCAATGCTGCCTATACCTGGAGCAAGACTATGGACGACGCGACGGCCTCTGTCTTCTCGACCTACCTCACACCTCGCCGCCCCCAGGACTTCCGAAATGTGGCGGGTGACTACTCTCGCTCGGCTCTCGACCACACCCATCGTCTAACGTTTGCAATCGTGTACGACCTGCCCTTCTTCAGCGGCAGCCGTGCCTTACTGAAGAACACTCTGGGCAACTGGGAGATCGCTCCCGCCTACACCTACCAGTCGCCGGAGTATGCGACCGTTCAAAGCGCCACCGATGCCAATCTGAATGGTGATGGCGCGGGCGATCGCGTCTTCATCAATCCCAATGGCAAGAAGGGCACCGGCACCGGGGCAACTCCGATTTATGTCCCAAGCCTTGCCAGCTTGTGCGGAACGGATGACGACGGGAACCCTATCTCCGGGTGCGACGCCAACACCGCCGGCTACTATGCAACCGATCCGAACGCGTACTACGTTGCGGGTGCGGCGGGCACATTACCGACCTCGGGGCGCAATACGTTGCCAATCCGTCCCATCAACAACGTCGATTTGAGTGTGGTGAAGAGCGTTAGCATTCGAGAGCACTACAAGTTCCAGTTCGGAGCCGGCGCCTGGAATGTCCTTAACCATTCGCAGTATTTGCCGGGATCCGTCAACAACGTCAACTCCCTCGGAGACACCGACGGCGCAACCCTCAGTTACCTTACCCCGGCTTCGACCACCTTCAATAAGCCCGAAGTCACGTTCTCAAACAATGCTCGCTCCATGCAGCTTTATGCGAGGTTCATGTTCTAACCGACTGGTATTGACTCCGAAAGGCCGCAGCTGTTCGTGAAGGTCTGAAGTCATGAACCAAATTGGCCAAGTGGTTGGTACTATGCCCCTTAGGGCGCTCTCCTCGGAGCGCCCTTATTTTTGAGTTCGGGGAAAGCACGAACTGATCTTGGGAACGACCCGTTTCAACGAGGCGGGCGGAATCGGCCTGCCCCAAGTCCGGTTTTCTGAATTTTGGACTGTTGTTCTCCAGAAAATCGTATGGGTTCACAGCCATGATCGGTTCAGCACCGAGGTAATTCCTTTCCTCTCAACATGTCGTCATTGAGCGGTGAATGGCAATAATCGTGCATGCTGCACGATGCACGTGTCCCAGTACTTCCCCCGCACGCCTTTGGGACAAAGCAAGACCTACATTTAAGAGCTTTTTAGCGCGGTTTAAGTTAGACCGACCCGCGATGTGACGTCTGTGCGCGCAGAGAAGCGCGAAGACGCAAGCGAGACAGTGTGCGAAATGCCTAGGCCCCCTCCTCGTCAGGGGCTTTTTGGCTTTCTATCGAATTGGAGGAGTTGTATGCGTTTTATGCGCTCAAGAGAGTTGGTCCTGGCACTTGGTCTCTTCACCGCTGCCGGATTTTTGACCAACTGCGTAGCCACATCGGCCTACGCTCAATCGAATATTTCGGGTGACATTTCCGGTACCGTGGTCGATGCATCAGGAGCTGCTGTACCGAATGCACAGGTCACGATTGTGAATCTCAACAATAACCTGCAGAAGACGACAACCTCTGACGCATCGGGCAACTTCCGGCTGCCGCTGCTTCCTCCCGGACAATACAAGGTCAGCGCGGTGGCGTCCGGCTTCAGCACCGCCACGACGAACATCGGCGTAGCCGCGGGCGAAGTCACTCCGGTCAGCATCAAGCTGGCGATAGGCCAGGCAGCGACAACGGTCGAGGTCACGGCAGGATCGGGCGAGGTCCTGCACACCGACGACGCCCAGATGTCGACGAGCTTCAATCTCGAGCAGATGCAAACCCTGCCGAACCCCGGGAACGACCTCACGTTCGTTGCGCAAACGACGCCTGGCGCTGTGATGAACACCCAGAGCGGATACGGCAATTTCTCCGTCAACGGTCTTCCCGGCACATCGAACACCTACACGGTGAATGGCGGCTACGAAGGCGATCCGTACCTTAACCTGAACAACTCGGGTGCTACGAACCTTCTGCTCGGCAACAACGATGTGGACAATGTAACGGTTATTACCAACAGCTACGACGCGGCGTTTGGCGGCCTGGGCGGCGCACAGGTGAACGAGATTTCACGAGCAGGCGGAAACCGGTGGCACGGCGACCTGCACTACTGGTGGAACGGCAGGATCATGAACGCAAACAACTACTTTAACAAGCAGGCAGGCGTTTCGCGGAGCTTCGACAATGCCAATCAATGGGCGGCGGCAATCGGCGGCCCTCTGAAGAAGGACAAGGTTTTCGGATTCATCGACACCGAAGGCGTGCGCGTGATCATCCCCGTGAACCAGAAGTCTTACGGTCCCAGCCCGACATTCCAGGCCGCGGTTCTTAGCGGCGCAGGCGCTGCTGACCCGACTCTTGCGCCCTATGGCAACCTCGCAGATAACGGCAACTCGGCCGAAGCGCCTGTGTATCAGGCGATTTTCAACTACTACAGCAACGCGCGGAACTGGGCTTCAGGCAGCGTGGATCCCAACGATCCGCGCACGTGGATCTGGCAAGGCCAGACGACGAACTTCGGACGTGAGTGGTTGGTAAATGATCGTGTGGACTTCAACCTCGGACAGAACGATCACCTCTTCATCCACTCGAAGGTGGACAAAGGAGTTCAGCCAACCCAGACCAGCTTCCTCGATCCCATCTTCAACGCGGAGAGCCCGCAGCCATCGTATGAGGGACAGATTAACTGGACTCACACCTTCTCTCCACGCCTCACAAACCAGTTCCTGTTCAACGCGAGCTACTATCGCGCGATCTTTACCAACACAAACGGATCGGCGCTGGGCGCGAGCAATATTCCGTTCACTCTGATCCCCGAAGGCTTCGCTTCCGGCGGTGACTGGGATGCCAACGTGAATGCGAGTTCATGGGTTGGCGGTGCGAACTATGCATTTCCGCAGGGCCGCAACGTGACCGGGTATCAGTTCAATGATGACGCGACCGCGGTGATGAACAGGCACACCTTCAAGTTCGGATTCACATTCCGGCGCAATGACATTACGGACTACACGCCGAGCGAACACAACATCGCCTTCGGCGGCGGCGAGAACTTCATCTTTGATGAAGGCGACTTTGCAGCGGGCTTCTCTGACGAGTGGGCCGAGCGTTTCCCTCGGCGCCTTTCGGAGCCAGTGGCGCTCTACACAATGGGCGTCTATGGTGAAGACCAGTGGAAGGCAGCGTCAAACCTGACACTTACCATGGGACTTCGAATCGAGCACAACTCAAACCCGATCTGCCGCACAAACTGCGTTTCCAGCCTTGCCGATAGCTTCTCCAATGTTCCGACTGACATGGCGACGCCCTACAACCAGTTGATTGCCTCCGGGCGCAAACAAGCGTTTTTCGAAGAGCGCAACCTGGCGTGGGAACCGCGGTTTGGATTCTCATTCGTGCCTGGCGGAGCTGATGGGAGGACAACTATCCGCGGCGGCTTCGGACTTTTCGCAGACTACTTCCCGGCGCAGATCATGGGTGATCTGATGGCGAATATGCCGAATGTCAATCGCTTCACGGTGCTGGGCGCAGCATATGGAAATCCGATCACGCTGGATGCTGCCGATCCTCTTAGCGGACATGCGCAGGCTGTAACCTCAAACAACGCTCTGCAAGCCCTCTTCTCCCAGGGTGCATGCTACACGGGTTGCGATCCGAGCTTGAGCCTGCTGGATATCACTGGCGGCGTGTTCTCGCGTCCGACGATCACCACGACGGCACACACGATCAAGTTGCCGATCTACGAAGAGTGGAGCTTGTCGGTTGAACGTCAACTTGCGCGCAACACGGTGTTCTCGGTCAACTACATTGGTAACCGCAGCTATCACCAACCGGTTGCGAACACGCCGAACGCATACGATCCGGGAGGCACGATCGCGTCCTTACCGGCCAGCCGACCCAGTGCGGCTCTGGGTTCCGTGACGGAGTACGACAGCGGATCTTCTTCGAACTACAACGGCGTGATTGGAACGTTGACGAGCCGGATCGCCTGGCTACGTATGCAGTTCAACTACGCCTACAGCCACGCCCTCGACACGACGTCGAACGGCGGTTTCAATGCCTTTGGCGTAAATCCAGTGGGCCAGATCAATCCTTATGATCTGACGCAGAACTACGGCAATGCCGACTACGACACGCGTCACTACATCAGCGCTAACTACGCGATCACGAGTCCGCACTATCACGGGTTCCGGTCGGTTGCGGGCGATTGGGATTTTGCGGGTACGGTATTCCACAACAGTGGCTATCCGTTCTCTGTCACCTATAACACTGGAGACGTGATCTACGGCGCTGTGCCGCTCGCAGCACAGCTCGACAACAACTTCAATCATCATTGCGGCGGCGGCAGTCACACGCTTGCGCCCTGCGATTTCGCTTCGCACTTCGGACCTGCAACCGACTTTGGCCAGCAGCGCCGGAACCAGCTCTATGGTCCGAACTTCACTGATTTCGATCTCGATGTCGCCAAGGGATTCAAGGTTCCCGGGTTTGAATCGGGCAGGCTGAAGGTCGGTGCTCAGTTCTTCAATCTCTTCAACCACGCCAACTTCCAGCTGCCCGACGCCGAATTGACCTCGGGTACGTTCGGTACGATCTACACCACGGCAAATACGCCAACCTCGATCCTGGGCGCATTTCTGGGCGGCGATGCTTCGCCGCGACTGATCCAGTTCAAAGGAACGTTCAGTTTCTGATTACCCCTTCAACCCAAAAAGGGCAGCCGGAAGTTCGGCTGTCCTTTCTTTTGTGCTGAAGCAGCCCTGGCTATTTCTTTGCGGCCTTCTTGCTTGTGGTCTTTTTCTTTGCGGCCGGCTCCTTCTCCAACTTCCTGGCGCTTGACTTCTTCGCAGCCCTGGCCTTGCCGGGCTTGGCAGTACCTTCAGCAGATTTGCCTCGTGCAGCGCGGGTTCTGACGGCGAGCGCTTGCTTTAGTTCGGCATCGAATTCGGCGGGCGTGAGTGGACGCGCCGACTTGCGCAGCCGTTCGATGTCGTAGAAGGCGCGACGCTCTGTAAGGAAGACGTGCGCGACGAAGTCGACGTAATCGAGGAGAATCCAGTCGCCGCGGCGACGGCCCTCGACTGAATGCGGCATTACGCCGAACTCGCGTTTGATGCGGCCTTCGATCTCGTCCGCAATCGCAACAGCCTGGCGGTCGTTTGTGGCGGAAGTGATCAGGAAGAAATCGGCCAGTCCTGAATCCATGGGATCGAGTTCGAGAATTCGGGTATCTTCACCTTTTTTGTTTTCACATGCCGCGGCTGCGGCTTGGACGAGAATGCGGGTTTGTTCGTGCGACTGGCTTGTACTCATGCAGCGAAAAGTCTCTCCACGGTCATGCTATAGGGTATAGCAATTCCATGGGGTTCGTGTTTTTAGACTATGCCTCACTGTAGAGGCCGTGCGAGGCGATGTAATCGCAAACGGCATCGGGCAGCAGCGCGTGGTCTGCGCAGAGGCGGTCCAACGCAGCGCCGGCGTTCTGCCGGATTTCGGATGCGCTGATCTCGATTTCAAGCCCAGGCAGCAGGTAAAACGGCGCTTCTGCTCCTGCCGGATTCCGCACCGTGAACACTTCGAGTACCGCCGGCCTTTGTCGTGGCTGTTCGTCCCTCGGCCGAATCGTGAGTCCATCGGGGAGGATCGCGGCAAGGTCTTCAAGTCTCTGGCCGGGCCGGGAGGCGACGATCAATGGAGCGACGAAAGGAATTTCATCGCATCGATACCAGCGGCGCAGACCAAGGAAGGAGTCCGCCCCCATCAAGGTAAAAAGCTGGGCCGAAGGGAATTGGGCCTGGAGGCGATTCAGGGTGTCGATAGTGTAGTTCGGCTCTCCAGAAGGATCAGGCGCATCCGCAAACGAAATTGCGAAGTTCGGCAGGCCTCGAATCGCGAGTTCGGTCATGGCCACGCGATCTTCGAAGCTGGCGGTCGCTCCAAATGGCTTTAAAGGCTGCGATCCAACGGGAGCGAAAAGGACAGAATCGAGTTGCATTGCGGATTGAGCGGCGCGGGCAATGCCTATGTGCCCCATGTGAGGAGGGTCGAAGCTTCCGCCGAAAAAGGCGATACGCTGCGCGGCTCCCGTTGAAGGATGCATGCGTTCATGTTAGCTCGGTCAAGGGCACAACAACGAAGGTCCGATTGAGGCATGGACTCTGGGATGGCGCTGTTTGCCTCGAAGATTACATCACTGCTGAAAATGCGTTAGCATCAGATTCACCATGCGATACGTGATTGCGGTTCTCGCTCTTGCTGGTGCCGTTGTGTCGTTTCTTGCACTGCAGGTGCATTACTCGACAACGACCAGCCCGTGCTCAATCAATGAGAAGTGGGACTGCGGCATCGTGAATCATAGTTCTTATGCCGTGATTCAGGGCATTCCCGTCGCATTGATCGGGATCCTCGGCTATCTTCTGATTCTTTGGCTCGGGATGGCGCGCCAGAAGATGTTCGTTCTGCTTGCATCTGCCGTCGGCATTGCATTCTCTCTCTACCTGACCCACATCGAACGGGATGTGCTGGGCGTCTGGTGTTTGTATTGCGTGATCTCGCTCGGAATTATCGTGCTGATACCACTGGCGGATATTTTCTGGATGATCATTGATGCGAGCATGCGCCGTCGCAATCGCTGGCACTGGTAAAATTCAACTTAGGACATGTTCAGGGAAAGCTACGCGCGGTGGATGTACGACTGGGAGACGCGGCTCACCACGCGCGATGAAAACAGGATTGTGCGCCCGCTGGAATGGGGCTTCGAATGGCTCGAGCCATTTCTCGATTCGCATGGCTTCAGCGCGGCGATCCCGAGTCCCGAGGTTGTTCGCAATGATGATGCGGCTGCTGAAGCGGCGATGGTGCGCATCAATCAGCTGCTGATCCGGCATAGCGATGTCTTCTTCGGTTACGAAAGACCTACAGACTTCCGGCTGGAGGAACGACACCCTGAGCTGTTTCCAACGAATGTAAGGCCGGAGACGCTCGCGAAGGATGCGGAGATCAAGCGCCTCGCGTCTGAAGGGAAGACTTCCAAGGCGCAGTTTCTTCGTTTCAGCTCGCCTGAGCGAACACCTCATCCCGAGAATGATTTAGTGAATGCGCGCTGGTATCCTGCGCCCGCGCACAAGGATCCACGCCGACCCAAGCAGGCGATCATTGTAATGCCGCAGTGGAACGCCGATGCATTCAGCCACAACGCACTGTGCGCAGTTTTTAATCGTATGGGGATTTCGGCCCTGCGTCTGTCGAAGCCTTATCACGATATCCGGCGGCCTGCGGAACTGGAGCGGTCAGATTATGCGGTGAGTGCGAACATAGGTCGGACCATTTCGGCATGCCGGCAGGCGGTGGTGGATATTCGCTGCTGCATTGACTGGCTCGAGACGCAAGGATACGAGCAGTTTGGAGTGCTGGGTACGAGCCTTGGATCGTGCTATGCGTTCCTGGCAAGCGCGCATGACAAGCGAATTCGAGTGAATGCATTCAATCATGCATCGACCGCTTTCGGAGACGTGGTGTGGGCGGGGCAGAGCACGCGGCATATTCGCAAGGCGCTGGAAGACGCGAAGCTGACTCAAGATCGCATTCGGGCACTCTATGCAGCGATCAGCCCGGTGAGCTATTACGACCGCATGGCCAGTGCTGAGGTGGATGGGCCGCTAAAGAAGGTTCTGCTTATCTATGCGAATTACGACCTGACGTTTCCAAAAGAGTATTCGCTGCAGGTCGTGGACGCCTTCACGCGCGTGGGTCTCAACTTTGAGAAGCGCGTGCTGCCCTGCGGACATTACACAACCGGCGAAACTCCGTTTCAGTACATGGATGGCTGGCACATGGGATCCTTTGTTTATCGAGCGTTCAAAGCGCTTCGGCGCGAGAGGTCGAAGGCTCCGGCTTCGCTGGTCGAACAACCAGCAGAAGCGGAGGAAGACCTGGTGTCAAGGTAGGCGGTAATCAGCGGATCGTATTCAGATTCAGCCGCAGAAGCTTTGCAGGGTCAAGATAGGCATTCTCCCAGCGGACCGCCCAATGTAGGTGCGGTCCGGTTACTCGGCCCGTTGCGCCGCTCAGGCCAAGCTTGTCGCCTGCTTCAACGTGCTGGCCCTCGTGAACCTCGATGCGGCTGAAGTGCATGGACAGTGTGTAGAGCCCGAGCCCGTGGTCGATGATGACGCAATTGCCCTCATAGTAAAGGTGGCGGGCAAGCACAACAACTCCGCTGTTTGAGGCACGAACGATTGTGCCGGCTGGCGCGCGGAAGTCCATCCCCTTGTGAATGCTGGCGAGTTTACCGTTGAACATGCGCCGGGTGCCGAAACTGTCGGTCGCGGGCGCCTTTACGGGAGCGTGGAAGCTGCCCTGCCATAAGGGTCGAGACGCGCTTGCAGCGAAAATCTTGTCTTCGATTTCTCGATCCGCGGCGATCTCTTTTTGTTCTTCGGGGCCGGGTTCAACGAACTTCGGCGCGACCGTGAGCCTGCCGGTGCGGTAGTGAGCGGGATGGATCTGGACGGGCCGGCTCAGGTCAAGAGCACCGGTCGTTGTCTGCGCCGTGACGTGCAGGTTCGACATTTCCGGCTTCGCCTCGACGTCGATACCCGCAAGCGCGATCCATTTTCTGTCGCGGCGAAAAAACTCCAACTTGTGCCCAAGCCACTCGCCATCCACGCTGGTTGCATCGGGAGCGGAGACACTTATCAGCTCGGGCGAGCCGGCTTCGACGAGAGTCGGTGTGATCGTTACAACAGCCCCTCCCTTTTGCCGCGACTGCGCACTCATCGCAGCTGCAAAGAGAACCAACAGAGGAATAGCCCAGAAAAGACGAGAGCCGGTCATGCGTTCAGCATATCCGGCTCAGGTGTGTTCGGTGAGACAGAGGTGACACTAGCGGGGCGCCACGCGATCGTTGTGCTTCTGACGGTAGATCTGGCGGCTGACACTGTTCTGTCTCTGGTTGATGTTCCTGCGCTCCTGCGCTGTGACTCGGCCGCCGTTTGCAGCCCGATCAGTAGCGATGCTGCGATTGATCTTCTGCTCGCGATTCTCGGTGCGTGCAGCTTCGCCCGCCGTCATCTGGCCGCTGCGAATCCCCTGGGCGACGCGATCCTGCTGATTTTCGCGGCGCTGGCCGACTTCGCTTTTGCCAGAATGCGCCTGCCTCGCATTGTGCTTGTCGTTATAGATTGATCCGCTCAGGTTGTTCTGCTGCCGGTTCACCTGCCGGCGCTCCTGCGGAGTGAGCCTGCCGCCGTTGGCCTGGCGATCAGTCTTGACCTCGTGATTGAGAGTCATTTCGCGCGTTTCGAGGCGTTTGGTTTCGCCTGCCGTGAGTTGGCCGGATTGCACCCCGTTAGCGATGCGCTGCTGCTGATCGTCGCGGCGATCGTTCACCGAACCCTCCCTTGGCTTTTCGGTGGGTTGCTGGGCAAACAACGGCGCCGAGGCGAACAAGATGGCCAAGGCAAGCATCGGAAGTGTGCGTCTCATCAGGTTCTCTCTCCAGCGGGCCTCGGTTGACTGATCTCCGGCCCGATGTTTGTAGCGGACCCAAGCTTACGAAGAAAGTTCTGGAACGTCGAAGAAAATTTTGTCTGGAGCAGCACTGGTCGATAGCAATAAGCGCGTCGGATTACAAATGTGCTGAATTTATTGGGCTCGCTGTAACCCTCAAGAAGTTTTCGGAGTCATAGGTTTGTATGGAATTCCCTGCATCGATTGCAAATCGCAAGATCTTGACGCTCTTGTTTGTATGCCTCGGGAGCGTATCTGCTGCGTGCGCGACTGCACAGTCCGGGCAATCAGATAAGAAGGCGCAGCGTGTGCCCGTGCTGGTGGAGCTGTTTACTTCGGAAGGTTGTTCTGATTGTCCGCTGGCGGATGCACTGCTCGCGGAAATCGATGCGAAGCAGTTTGCGCCCGGTGCGGAAGCAATTGTTCTGAGCGAGCACGTGACTTACTGGAACCATTTAGGCTGGCGCGATCCGTTTTCGATGGACACGATGACGCAGCGGCAGGAGGCGTATGTTCGCCGTTTCGGGCTCGACTCAGCCTACACGCCGCAGATGGTCGTGGATGGGACGAGCCAGTTTGTGGGCAGCGATGGGCGCGCATTGCTTTCAGCTGTGAACAAAGCCGCAACCAGACCGAAGTTAGCTCTGCTGATCGAGAACGCACGATGGGATCACGACAGTGTTCGTTTCGCAGTACGCGCGAAAAAGGTGCTCGATACAAAGCTGATTGCCGTACTCGCCGCCGATGCGACGCGCTCTGAGGTTGCGCGGGGAGAGAATGCAGGACGAACCCTGCACCACACGGCAGTGGTCCGCGCGATGAAAGAAATGAATGGAACAGATGCGGACGGACGCATGCTGAGTCTTGATCTCGGCCGCACACAAAAGACAGCCGCCATGGACGGAAAGACGAGGCTGGTTGTGTTTGCCGTGGATCGCAGGACCGGACGCGTGATTGCCGCGGCTGAGCAGCGGTTGCAATGATTGCTATTCCGCGCGGAGGGCAGTGCTGGGATCGACACGTGCGGCGCGAATGGCGGGAACGAGGGAAGCCGCGCTGGCGATGAACCCGAGCACACCGACAGAGGCGAGCAGTACCCACGGGTCACGCGCAGAGGTGCTGTAGAGGAGCGATGTGAGGGCTTTCGCAGTAAACCAGGCGACCACAAACCCGCCCAGCGAACCGTAAATGGCGATCCAGGCATTCTCGCGGAAAACTAGACCGACTACCTGCGTTGGTCTTGCCCCCAGGGCCATGCGGATGCCGATTTCGCTGGTGCGTCGTGCAGTGGAATACGCGAGTGTACCGTAGAGGCCGATGGCTGTGACGAGCAGGGCGCAGATCGCGAAGAAGACGGCGAGCATGGCCATGATGCGCTCTGAGGCGATGGAGCCGTCGATGTCCGTCATCATCGGGGTGAGAATCGGCGCAGGAATCTCCGGAGCCATGGTGGAGGCAAGCTGGCGTGCGGCGGAAGCGAACGGCACAGCCGACCCTTCGATGCGGGCGATGGCTTCGTAGTTCGGCTTGTGATCGGTATTCTGCGTCATGCAGAGATACGCTTCCGGCGGCGCTTCTTTGCGCAGAGACGCGTAGTGGATGTCTCCGACGAGGGCGACAACCTGATAGTTCTTCTTGCTCATTGAAACGGATTGGCCAATCGCACTCTGGCCGGGGAAGAGCTTCTGAGCAGCGCGCTCGCTGAGGATGATCTTAAGGCCAGACGCTGTGTTGTCGTTCCATTGAAAGTCGCGGCCCGCCGGCATTGGAATCTTGAGGGTCCGAAAGTATCCGGCTGAAATTGAATTCATGTAGATTTTTTGCTCGCCGCGGCTGACGTTCGTCTGCATGGTTTCGGTCCACACACTGCCGCTCATCGGCGGGTAGCTTACATAGGCGACCGCCTTGACCCCTGGTAGACGGCTGAGAGCGTCGAGGTACTGGTGGTACCACGCGAAGAGAGCGTCCCCATCGCGGCTTTGCTTGTTCATCTCGAGGGCGAGATCGACGAGGTTCTTCTGCTGGAAGCCGAGGTCGATGCTATGCAGGCGCTGAAGGCTGGTGGCCAGCAGGCCTGCGCCGAATACAAGGATGAGCGCCAGCGCAACCTGCAGACTCATCAGCACCCGCGGTAGCAGCCGACGCTGGCGGGAGTGGACGGATTGCGATCCGGTTTTGATTTGTTCATTCAGACCCTTGGAGGTCGCACGCAGGGCGGGAACAAGGCCGACAAGAAGGGTCGAAAACATCGCAGTCGCAGCGACAAATGCAAGCACACGCATATCGAGCGAGGTGTCGAGCATAACGTAGGCGCCGTTGCCGCCGATCAACACGGCGGCAAGAAAACGGCTCACGGCAGGCGCCGCAAGAAGCCCGGCAGCCGTGCCAAGGACCGCGATCAGCAGACTCTCGACAAGGAGTTGCTGGACGAGCCGCAGGCGGGAAGCGCCCATGGCCAGGCGGGTCGCCAATTCGCGCTCACGCGAAGCGGCGCGTGCCATGAGCAGGCTGGCGAGATTGAGGCAGGCAAGCAGAAGCATCGCACTGCAGAGCACAAAAACAACTTCCAGCGGCTTTTGGAATGTGTCTCGCATGTAGGAATAGCCGCGAGAGCCCGGCTCCGCCGCAAATCGAAAATGATGCGTGCGCGCGTCTTTGATCCACTTCGCATCCGGGATCGATTCGTCGAGAATGCCATCGGAGAGCGCCCCAAGCGCGGCGTTCGCTTTCTCAAGTGAGATTCCGGGCGCCCGCCGTCCAATCACACGCATCCACCAGGAGTGATAGCCGCTCTCGATGGCGTTGTAGGGCGCATCGATGATGGGTTCGGCCCAGACCGGGACGTAAATCTCAGGCCGATACATCGGGTCAGCGCCAACAAAGCCTGAGGGCATGACTCCAACAATGGTGAATGGTTTGTTCGCAATGGTGAGTACCTGGCCAATGACGGCGGAATCGCGATGAAATCTGGTCTTCCAGTAGCTGTCACTGATGACTGCAACGTTCGCCTGCCCTTCGCGGTCGTCACGCTGCGTGAGCCAGCGGCCGAGGACGGGAGCAGTTTCCAGCATCTGAAAGAACTGACCACTGACCATTGCGCCCGGCACTCGTACGTTGGAGGATTCACTGCGGACCTGGAAGGGCCGGGTGGAGTAGCCCGCGATGGACTCGAAACCGTCGTGATGATTTTCCAGGCTTCGAAGGAACGGCGCATTGAAAGAATAGTTGGGACCATGTTCCTGATTGTTCTGTTGATTACGAATGACGGCAAGTTCATCCACATGCGGAACAGGAAGCGGCCGGAGCAGGATGCAGTTGAGCAGCGAGAAGACGGCAATGTTGGCGCCGAGCCCGAGAGTAAGCGTCAGAACTGCGGTAATGGTGAAGCCCGGAGATCGGCGCAGCTGGCGCGAAGCATAGCGAAGATCGCGCACGAATTGCTCAAGACGAGGGAAGCCGCGTTGAATGCGGTAGGTTTCACGGGTCTGGGTGACGCCGCCGAATTCGCGGTGCGCTGCGGCCCTCGCTGCGGATTCCGACATTCCGTTCGCCATGTGCTCGTGAATCAGCAGGTCAAGATGCGCAGCGATGTCATCGTCGAGATCGTGATCGCGGTGCTGGCTGCCGGCTAGATCGGCAATGCGGCTAAGCAGGATGCGAAGGAAATCCATCGGCGGCTCCTGAACTCAAACTTGTCAATTGGAAGGCGCGAGGAACCGCGCCATGGTGGACGCGATGCGTTCCCAGTTTTCGGTTTCTTCGGCAATCTTCTTGCGGCCAATCCGGCTGAGCGAATAGAAGCGTGCCCGTCGATTGGTCTCCGACGTACCCCACTCGGACTTTATCCAGCCGCGTTGCTCGAGTCGCAAGAGCGCCGGATAGATGGTGCCCTGATTAAGTACCAGCGAGTCTCCGCTCACCTGTTCAATACGCCGTGCAATCCCGTATCCATGCAGAGGGCTCATTGCTTCCAGAGTTTTCAGAACCATGAGGTCCAATGTTCCCTGCAGAACGTCTGATTTGTTCTCTCCCATGTACTCTCCTGTTGAGATTCAACATATATCTCCCGAATAGTCTGAATGTCAACAGGAGAGCAGATTGTCTCGTCACGAAAACACATGCTGAACAGCGGGCACTTGATGCCGTAGAATCCTAATATGACCGACCGCATGGCCCTTTCCCTCGCCCAAGCCGATCCCGAAGTAGCTGCCGCCATTGATCACGAAGCCCTTCGCCAGCACGAAGGCCTGGAGATGATCGCGAGTGAGAACTTTGTCTCCGAGGCGGTGCTGGAGGCAGCAGGTTCGGTGTTTACGAACAAGTATGCCGAGGGATATCCGGGCCGTCGCTATTACGGCGGATGCGAGTACACGGATGTGGTCGAGAACCTTGCGCGGGATCGGGCAAAGCAGATCTTTGATGCGGAGTTCGCCAATGTGCAGCCACACTCGGGCTCACAGGCCAACGCCGCGGCGTACATGGCCGTGCTGCGACCGGGCGATACGATCCTTGGTCTGGACCTTGCGCATGGGGGTCACCTGACGCACGGACACAAGCTCAGCTTCAGCGGCAAACTTTATCGCACAACGTTCTACACGGTTCGGCGTGATACCGAGGTCATCGACTACGACGAACTCGAGTCGATCGCGATGCGGGAGAAGCCGAAGGCGATTATCGGGGGCGCAAGCGCTTATCCGCGGCTCTGGGACTTCGCGCGCATGCGGCAGATTGCCGACAAGGTTGGAGCTGTCTACATCTTTGACATGGCGCACATCGCCGGCCTGGTAGCGGGCGGATCGCATCCGTCGCCGATTCCGCACGCCCACATCACCACCACGACGACCCACAAGACGCTGCGCGGACCTCGTGCGGGCATGATTCTGTGCGGGAAGAACTACCAGGTTGGGGAGAAGGCAGAGCAGACGATCGGCAAAGCGATCGATATGGCTGTATTCCCTGGTCAGCAGGGCGGCCCGCTGGTGCACATTATCGCGGCGAAAGCTGTTGCGTTCGGCGAAGTACTGCGGCCCGAGTTCAAGACCTATGCTGCACAGATCGTTTCCAACGCCAAAGCTCTTGCAACGGCCCTGCAGGAGGCAGGCTATCGCCTGGTGTCCGGCGGCACGGACAATCACCTGATGCTCGTCGATGTCTTCCAGAAGGGGATTCTCGGTTCTGAGGCGGAATCGGCGCTAGGCAAGGCCGGCATAACAGTCAACAAGAACGCAATCCCATACGATACGAATCCGCCGCTCAAGCCTTCAGGGATTCGCATCGGGACGCCGGCGCTGACCACGCGCGGTATGAAGGAAGCGGAGATGCGCGTTATCGGCCGCTGGATTGCGGAGGCGCTGGAGAAGCGCAACGACGACGCGACCCTCGATCGCATACGCGGGGAGGTCGCCGAGATGGCAAACCGCTTCCCGCTTTATGCATGGCGGCGTGCGTCTGCCGCGGTTGTGGCCTGACCACAAACAAGTATCGGGGTGACTTCGTGACAAGGCTGCGTCAGCCTTAGGTAATGCATCGGAATTTCTGAAGGTGGGATAGAGTAGGTGCACTTTGGCATTCACGGTGCATTTGGCACTTACCTTCAGGACAGGTTCTATTGTGCGGTTCTCTAATCGTCCCTGAAGGCGCCAGGGAGGAACCATGCGCATTGCCCCGATCGCATTAGCAGGCGTCCTCGTTTTCTCTCTCCCATCCTTCGCAGAACACGACGATCACGGCAATCGTGTCGATCGTGAATATTCACGAACGGCTCCCATACAGGGCCCCAGAGAGTATCACGGTCATCCGCATCAGTATTACGAAGGTTGGGATTTTCAGGATCATCATGGGCATCCTTACTATCCACATGTGGACGGCACCCGCTGGGTCGGCCACGATACGGGCCGGAACGATGAACACTACCGCATGCAGAGTCCGTGGGAGCATGGCCGCTGGGACGGCGGATACGGGCGCGAACACGTGTGGCGGCTGGCTGGTGGCTCTTCTGCACGGTTCTGGTTCAGCGGATGGAACTGGGATGTAGCTCCCTATGATGCTGCCTATTGCGGCGACTGGGACTGGAATGCCGACAGCGTTTCAATCTATGCGGACCCGGACCATGCGGGTTGGTATCTGGCCTATAACTTACGACTGGGTACCTATGTGCACGTGATGTATCGAGCAGATAGATAAAAATTAAAGCGTATCGAAAAGAGAATCGGGCGGCCGGCGGGCCGCCCTTTTCCGTTGCAGGCGTGCTTTGAATCTGCTTCAATGATGTCGCATTCCCTTCCGAGTGACTTTTCTGTACTTGCCGGCTCTTGCAACTTGCAGGGGCAGAGCGTGTTTAGAGGAGTGTGAGAGTAAGAATGGAACTGAAGCGGCTATTCTCGTTCGATTCCGCTCATCGTACGCGAAGGAGGAAACATGATGCGTACAACGAAATTCATTTTCGCAGCTCTCTTTGCATTGAGTCTGCCTGTAATCGCACAGCAGCACCCGCAAGATCATGGAAAGCCGGCGATGCCGCCGCCATCGCGTGGTCCGGCTCCATATCGCGTGCCCAGAGCGGCGCCTGCGCACAAGACCGACAGCTTGCACCAGCAGCAGATGCAGCAGCGCAACTTCTCCGATCAGAAGGGGCATCCCAATGCTCCGCATGTCGATCGCGGGAACAAGTGGGTAGGCCACGACACGGGCCGCAATGATGATCGGTATCGCGTGCAGCACCCGTTCGAGCACGGCCGGTTCACTGGCGGCTTTGGTCCTTCGCACCGGTGGCAATTGGCTGGTGGAGGTCCGAACCGGTTTCGATTCAACAACTGGTATTGGAGCGTCGCGTCCGCCGATTACGCCTACTGCGGTAACTGGGATTGGGATGCGGATGATATTGTGATTTATCTCGATCCCGATCACGATGGATATTACCTCGCTTATAACGTCCGGCTCGGAACCTATATCCATGTGATGTTCATGGGACCGATGTAAGAAGCCGAAGAACAGCAGCAGGGCGAGGGCGATCCGACCGGCTTCGCTCAACGGATTTTGATCCATTGCGAGCGTGCGGTTGCGAGGCTGTCATATACACCCGCATTGCAAGGCGATAAGATGATCCGTTTGCGGGAGCAGATGCGTGTTGCCGCTGCCGCTCTCAATCTCAACCTGGTAAGGATCTGCAATGTCATCACTCACGGACCGTTCTATTTTGCAGCGTCTTTCTTCCGCACTTGGAAGTTCTCTGCTCGTTCTGCTGTTGAGCGGGTCGCTCCTGCACGCTGCTCCATCGCCGATTGTGTTGACCGGCGCCGATCGCCGGCCGGCTACTTCGCTCGATGGTGAGTGGGCGTCCATCGTGGATCCTTATTTCTCCGGGCTGTTCAGCTTTCATCATGAAGAGAAGAAGAACGGCTGGTTCAGGAATTACAAGGCCAAGCCGGGAGATCCGTTTCCGACCGAGTATGACTTCTCAAAAGCGCCCAAGCTGAAAGTTCCAGGCGACTGGAATACACAACGGGATTCCTTGATGTTCTATGAGGGGCCCGTCTGGTACGAGAAGGACTTTGCCTACCAGCCCAAGCAGCACACGCATGTCTTCCTGCATATCGGAGCGGCGAATTATCGCTCTTGGTTCTGGGTGAACGGGCAGAAGGTCTGCGAGCACGAGGGCGGCTTTACCTCGTTCAATTGCGAGATCACGCAGGCCGTGCAGCCAGGTAACAACTTCGTGGTTGCAGCGGTCGACAATACCCGCCGTGAAGACAATGTGCCTACTCTTGAGACGGACTGGTGGAACTACGGCGGGCTTACGCGCGACGTGTCATTGATCGAAGTGCCCGAAGAATTTATTGACCAGTACGACTTGCACCTGAGCCGCACTGAAGATGGAGCGATTGAAGGCTGGGTACATGTGAGTGGCGCAGGCGCGGGAGAAAATGTGCAGGTACAAATTCCTGATCTCCAAGCCACCGCGACTGCCGATGTCGGCGGTGATGGCCGCGCGCCGGTGCACTTCAGCGTGAAAGGCCTTGAGCGCTGGTCACCTGAATCACCGAAACTCTACAAGGTTGTGATTCGCGCTGGACAAGACTCCATCGATGAACTGATGGGCTTCCGCACGATCGAAGTGCGAGGGACCGATATACTCCTCAATGGCAAGGCGATATTTCTACGCGGCGTGTCGGTTCATGCTGAAGCTCCTTATCGCACTGGGAGGGCATACTCCGAGAAGGACGCTGAGACGCTGCTTGGATGGGCGAAGGAACTTGGCTGTAACTTCGTACGCCTCGCACATTATCCCCATGCTGAAACCATGCTGCGCGCCGCAGATCGCATGGGGCTTCTTGTGTGGTCAGAGAATCCGGTCTACTGGGCGCTGCAATTCGAAAATCAAAAAGTACTTGCAAAGGCCGAGCAGCAGTTGGATGAGGAGATCAACACATCGCGCAATCATGCAGCAATCGTTCTATGGTCGATGGCCAATGAGACTCCGAATACACCTGCGCGCACTCAGTTCATTGAGACGCTGGCATCGCGAGCACGCGGCCTTGATCCTACCCGGCTGATTACGGCGGCGTTGCTGGTGCGTTCCCAGGGAAACACAAAGATCATTGATGATCCTCTCGGACAAGCTCTCGATGTTATTGGCTTCAATGAATACATCGGGTGGTATGAGGGACATCCTGAGAAAGCGGATACAACAGAGTGGCAGATCTCTTATCAGAAGCCGCTCATTGTGAGTGAATTCGGAGGCGGTGCAAAGGCTGGGCTGCACGGAAATGCAGACGAGCGCTGGACGGAGGAGTACCAGGCAGAAATCTATCGCCACCAGTTACCAATGCTAAGCAAAATTGCGCAATTACGAGGAATGAGCCCGTGGTGCCTGATGGACTTTCGTTCCCCGAACAGACCTCTAGCTGGAATTCAGGATGAATTCAATCGTAAGGGACTTATCTCCGATCAGGGACAGAAGAAAAAGGCGTTTGATATTTTGCAGAAAGCCTACAAGGATAAGACGATCGGTAACCCGAGGTAAGTAACCGCGAATTCCATCAATGCAAGTACCACGTTTCTGGCATGTAGATAGACGGAATCATTTATTCTTTCCGTATGTCGATTGAATCTATCCTTGCCGAAATTGACGCGGAGATTGCAAGACTAACTCAGGTGCGTTCTCTGCTCGCAGGTCCACGATCGAACAGTTCGTCGAGTGCCACCAACAAATCAACCAAGGGGCCAAACAAGAGAAGGAAGAAGCGTGTACTCAGCGCGGAAGCGCGGAAACGGATTGCCGAAGCGCAGCGCAAACGCTGGGCGGCGCAGAAAGCCAAGTCGAAGTAGAACCGATTACACCAGGCAGTTGTCGTACCCCAATGCACCGGAAACTGGTCACGCGACTACCAGGTTTCGACCGCAAGTATATTGGGTGGGCCGGAGTGGCCTTCGATAACCTGAGTCTCAATCACTGCTTCCATGTTCATCTTCTCCCAGTTGGCGGGCGCCTTCGCTAGCAGTGAATTAAGATAGACCGGGTTATAGAGAATCTCTCCGGCTGCCTCCGTGCCTTCCTCCGAGATGCCTGCCGCAATGATCACCGGCTGCCCAGTGGTGTTGTCGTGGATCCGGGCTACGATCGCATAATCCTTTGACAATTTCTGATAAGGCAGGTCCCATGCAGTGGACCAGGTTGTCTTGTCACCACTCTTGCGATCGACGAGGAGCGCCTCGCCGTTCTTCGACTCGAAGCCAAATCGAAGCTTCTGAGTGACGCGGAGACTCCAGATATTATCGAATGCGCCGATCAGAACGATGGGGCCTTCACGCAACTGCGCAAAGCTTGCTTCAGAGGCCGGAACCACGCGGAAAGCTTTGTGCCTGGTCTCGAGAGCAGCTGCGGCGCGCGTAAGCGTGATGACATCGGCGAGAGCCAGATTTCCAGAAAGATGCAACCGCACGTAAAGTTTCTGCGGCTCTGAGGATGAGGCGACCGGTGCCTCGAAGGAGTTGATTGCATCCATATCGATGTTTTTGGCGGGCTCTCCGAGGCAGAACGTGGTTGTGCCCGGGCTCGACAGGAACGGTTCCCAGAATCGGTCCATGTTCGAGGGCGGCTCAACCGGGGGACCAGGTTGAATTCGCATGCCCACGAGAATGCCCGCAACGCATCCGGCCATAGTCAATCCCACAAGAAGCAGCCAGCGTAACCGCGATTTTTTGGCGAGGAATGGAGCCGGCGGGGCTGGATCAGGGGAGGGAGCGGTTTCAGGTGCGATGATAGGAGGGGCCGGCGGTTCCATCACCTCCGAGGCAGATTCGCTGATGCCATCGGGGTTTCGAAACACCGGCACATACGAACCGACAGGCAGTTCAACGATCAGTTCGCCAGCGTGGGCGGAATCGTAGTAGTAGAGGCCCAACCTTTTGCGGACCTCGCCGGCTGTGATCCGCACAACCGGATCAGCATTAGCGTCGTACGTGGGCGTCCGCCCAAAGACTTCAATGCCGATGCTGCGTTCCTTCAAATCGCCGCCATTCCCCAGCAGCGTTTGTTCTACGGTGTAAGCGAGCAGCGCGGGATAGCGCTTGCTGTTGGCGAAAAGAGGATGGGCAAGAAGTCTTTGCAGTTGCTCGCGAATCGCGGTGGGATCGGAAACGAGCACCGACTGCTCCACGTCCTGCATGGATTTCGGCGCCAGCGGCATCTGTACTCCTCAAGCGGCTCTAGCCCTAACGGGCAAACGGTCGGCGGAACCCGAACTTGCGCAAAATTGAGAAGACTTATTGCGAATCTCGGATTGTCGCTTATGACCCAAAAAAGCTCAGGCGAAAACAGGATATGCGGATGTTTTCATACACGGTCGCATGCGCGGAGGCCGGTGGAAAACACGACGTAAAAATTTCTGGATTACCCGCACTGCGTATAATACGTTCCGGTATCGCAGTTGTCCAGAATAGATTAACTCCAGCCAAATGATTCGGTTGCGAGCCAAATCCTGCTCTGCTACCCGAATAAACCTTTTGCGGACATTCAATTCTGCATACATTGGAACTCGGTCCAGGAGATGTGCCGAAAGTGTGTCGCACCAACGGCGCGTTTTCTTGTGATTGCGGCTCCTCGCCCCTCCGATTACCAGACCTGGACAAATCCAGGCAGGACTAATCGGGGGGCGCTTTTTAGGTAAGGTCACCCACGGAGTTGCGCACATCCATCTGTGGTGTCGTGTCCGAAACCAGCCCACCGGACGTAGCCGACTTCAATCCGACAGGAAGAGCGGCGAGCAGAACTTCAGCCGAATGAAATATGCTTACACGTTCCCGGGGAGGAACTTATTCGCCCATGCGAAATTGCCGGTCAGTGAAATTCATCGTTCTGCTTTTTTGTTTTTTCGCCTTTACGAGCTGCCTTCCTGCTGATGCGGGATCTGTCAGGGCGGCGGATGCCCACACCCGAGCTGTGGAACTGCTGAAGCAAATGAATGTTGATGAGAAGATCGGGCAGATGAACCAGGCCGCCGGCGTGATGATGCCCATGCTGGGAAGCCAGAAGCCCGATGATCTCATCGCCAGGGGCGAGGTTGGCTCCGTTCTATGGCTGATCGATGTAAAAGAGATCAACCGGCTCCAGCACATCGCGGTGGAGAAGTCGCGGCTGCATATTCCCATCCTTTTCGCCTACGACGTGATTCACGGATACCGGACCGTATTCCCGGTGCCGCTGGCGATGGCGTCTTCGTGGGATCCGTCTGTTGAGGAAGCGGCGCAGCGCTATGCCGGACAGGACGCGCGAGCAGCCGGAATTCTGTGGACGTTCACACCGATGGTGGACATTGCGCGGGACTCCCGGTGGGGACGCATGGTGGAGGGTGCCGGCGAGGATCCTTATCTTGGAGCGGCGATGGCACGCGCGCAGGTTCGAGGCTTCCAGGGCGCGACGGTCGGGCCCGACAGCGTGCTCGTCTGCGTGAAGCACTTTGCGGGGTACGGCGCTGCTGAGGGTGGCCGCGATTACGATTCGTCCTATGTTCCTGAAGAGCTGATGCAAAACGTCTACCTGAGGCCGTTCCATGCTGCGGCCGAGGCAGGTGCAGGCAGCTTTATGAGCGCGTATATGGATTTGAACGATGTTCCGGCGTCTGGAAATCACTGGTTGCTGACGGACGTACTACGAAACCAGTGGGGCTACAAAGGCTTCGTCGTTTCCGATGCGTTTGCTGTCGGGAGCCTGCAGGTGCACGGCTTCGCGAAGGATCCGGAAGATGCGGCGTACAAGGGCGTGAGCGCAGGCCTCAACATGGATATGGCCAGCGGAACTTATGTGAAGAACATCGGAAAACTGGTGAGAGCGGGGAAGATCACAGAGACCCAACTCGATTCAATGGTTCTGCCGATTCTCGAAGCCAAGTACAAGCTTGGGCTGTTCGATCACCCGTATGTGGATGAGTCGAAAGTGGAACCGACGCTGAACCGGCCCGAAGGAAGGGAACTGGCCCGGAAAGTCGCTTCACGTTCCATGGTTCTGCTCAAAAACGAGAGCCAGATGCTTCCGCTGAAGAAGGATCTGAAGAAGATCGCAGTTATCGGCGCGCTCGCTGACCGTGGGCAGGATATGGAAGGAGGCTGGGCAGTTGAAGGATTGTTCGGCGGCGCGACGAAGAGCCACCCAGTGACTGTGCTTGCGGGATTGAAGAACAGGCTGCCTGGCACAGAGTTCACTTATGTTCCCGGGCCGGTTCCCGGACGTGTATACCAGTCGATGCTGGACCAGATCACAGGCGCCAAGAAGATCACACCACCCACGGAGGCCGAGATCGCCGAGACGATCGCGAAGGTCAAAGCTGCGGCGTCGGAAGCGGACGTGGTGATCGCTGTTCTTGGCGAGACCGCGAACATGAGCAGCGAAGCGGCTTCGCGCGCTTCGATGGATCTGCCTGGGATCCAGGAGCAGATGCTCGAGGCGGCGGCATCCACCGGCAAGCCGGTGGTGCTTGTGCTCGAGAATGGGCGGCCTCTCGATATCCAGTGGGCGTCACAACATATCCCGGCGATTCTGGAGGCATGGTATCCGGGCAGTGAGGGCGGCAATGCGGTAGCCGATGTCCTGTTCGGCGATGTGAACCCAGGCGGCAAACTGCCGGTGAGCTGGGCACACTCGGCGGGCGAAGAGCCGCTCTACTACAACCACAACCTGACCCACGAGCCGGAAGACCGGCCGAACTTCACGTCGCGGTACTGGGATGTGGCGAGCAAACCGCTGTATCCGTTTGGCTACGGCCTTAGCTATACCACGTTCAGGTTTGAGAATCTCAAGCTAAGCAAGGGCAGCCTGAAGGCTGGCGATACCACCGAGGTGCAGGTGGATGTGACGAACACGGGCAGCGTTGCAGGAGATGCCGTAACGCAGATTTACATTCACCAGCGCTGGGGTTCCGCCTCGCGGCCGGTCCGCCAGCTTGAGGGATTCAAGCGTGTTGCCTTGAGACCGGGAGAGACGCAAACCCTGAAGTTTACGTTGGGCAAAGACGAACTGCAGTTCTGGGATCCGCAATCGAAGAAGTGGGTGGTTGAGCCAAGCACATTTGATGTGTGGGCAGGCGAGGACTCGACGGCCGGCCTGCATGCCGAACTGACGGTCTCCGAATAAGTTCTAAATAGAAGGGCCGGGATTCGATCCCGACCCTTCTATGTTGGCGATTGTCCTTCCGTGGGCTAGACGGAGAGCAGGCGTCCGAAGAATGCACGGTAGCGTCGCAGAGCCAGGCGCAGCTCTTCCGTAGAAACGCTGTCGCCACGATCCCATTGCTTTTCGAGACGCTCCCGCTCAGCGGCAAACACTTCCGCGAGCCGCTTCATCGCTCCAGCAACGAGTGCGTCGGCCTTTTCGACTGCCTGACGCGGTTCATCGACGAAGCCGACCTGAATCGAGTCCCATTGTCCCCGAAGGCTATCGGTCTCGTCGGGTGAGAACAGCGCGGTGCGCTCATCAGTTTCGGCGGCCTGAGCGGTGTTGGTGCGGGTTGCGGTTGCGTCGCTGCGATCAAAGGTGTCCGTGCGGCCGTCAACACGCTGCGCTGAACGCTCGTCGGTGTACTCCTCCTGCTGTGCAGGTTCGTCGGCATGCGCCAGGGCCGCCGTGGAAAGTCCGCTGCTGCTAAAGTTCTCTTCTCTTCTAATCTCTGCCATAAATTCCTCCTGCTGTACTGAGCCGCGGATTCGCGGCTATTCAAATCTACGGATTAAATCAGTCGCGTTCTGATTTTCCTGCTCCGCTTCGCGTTCACTCGCAGAAAAGGTCGTCAGCAGGTTGAGATGAAGGGGCGGTGCAAAGGTTGCCCTGTGGAGAGCTCTCATGGGGTTGCATGCGAAATGCTGCACATTCTGGCAGTTCTGCCGCAGACACTGTCTGACGGAACGAAAGCGCAATCCTTCAGACCGACCTTCGGCCCATGTCCTTGGTAATACCTGGCGTGTGATAAATCACATGACAATTCATAAAACGGGGTCACGATTGAGAAAACCCACAGGTACGAACCATGAAGACCTTGTATTGCTTGTTGCTTGGTTGTGTAGTCGTGCCATCTGCTAACTGCGGTGCTCAGGACATCCGCTCGCGGATGGATGAAATGAAGACCGCCTACATCGCGTCGGGAAGCATCGTGGTGCTCGATGGACAAACGCTGATCATCGAGCCGAACATGCCCGCTCCCATCTGTGCCCTTCCGCGAAAGGAAGACGGAAAGATCAACTGGTACCGCTACGCCTTTCCGCTCGCGTCCATCACGGTTCCGCTGACGGCGGTGGATGAAAATATCGTGAGCGAAGATCGCGTCTTCACCGATCCCGCTGCCCCACAGGCGTATAAGCCCGGCGATCAGGGTGATTCGACGATGATCGTGGTGGTTGGCATGCCGGGAAAGAAATTCCCTGCACTTGTCTACGATCGGGATAAGCTCGAGCACCTGACCCCGGGTCCGCATAGTGCTTCGGACTACGGCCAATTCCAGGACCAGGTGGAGGCGTTCGGGCTGACATTCGCCGACAACATTGCGGCTCGCGAATTCGTGACCGCATTGAGAAATGCGGTGAGGCTGGCGAAGACGCAGGCCATGGCGGCTCACCAGCCTTAGGTGTTGGCAAGAGTCTACGGCAGTTCGCGGACCCAGATGTTCCTGAAGCTCATGGGCTCACTCTTGTCGCCGTGCGCCTGAAGCTTGATCGGCGCTGTATCGTACTTCTTATAAAACGGCTTACCGACATAGAGCGTCTGACCTTTCAGCTCGAAGTGATTTTCGACCAGCACGCCATTCAAAAACACTGTCGCGTAGGCTGGCGTCTTCACAGACCCGTCGTCATTGAACGTCGGCGCAGTCCATACGATATCGTACTGCTGCCACTCGCCGGGCTTGCGGCTGGCGTTGGCCAGCGGAATCGCCTGCTTGTAGAGACTGCCGACCATGCCGTTCACATAGGTGGAGTTGTTGTAGCCATCGAGTACCTGCAACTCATAGCCATCATCTCCCGGGCCGGTTGAAGCTAGAAAGATGCCGCTGTTTCCTCGGCCTTGTCCGGTGCCTGTAATGCTGGCCGGGATCTTGTATTCAACATGCAGCTGGTAGTTCTTGAAGCTGCGCTTGGTTTCGATGTTGCCGCCCTTTTTGTTCACGGTCATCACGCCGTCGTGGACGTCCCAAGATGCAGCTTCGTGGTCCTTCACATTGACCCATTGATCGATACTCTTGCCGTCGAAGAGAACGACGGCGTCAGACGGGGGAGCATTGCAGTCGGCGGCCGGGGTGACGACCTTTGGGACTGGCTGCCAGACCTCAGTCTCCTCCGGCTTTGGCTTGGCCTGCGCAGCGGGCTGCGCATTTGAGGGAACAGTCACGGCAAGGATAGATGCACAAAAGATGAGCTTGGAAACGCGTGTCAGCATAACGACCGGAGTATACACTACGCGTTTGTTGACTTTGGGTTAGCACTCCATACCGAAGCCTTCGTGAATGACGCACATGCTTGTGAGAGGCATCAGTATCTGGTCATAGGCAGAACGCGCACCTGCATCCATCGTGTGGATCCGATCAAGCAGGTTCACGATTTCCTGCTGGTTGAAGTAAGAAATCGATGCCATCGTCTTGCCGCGCAGCAAATCCTGCACATAGATGTTGAAGGTCTGGTCCGGATTGAGCGTTGCCGGCGGGCTAAGGAACGGATGCTTTTGGCGCTTGTAAACCGTATCGGTGATCACGTCGCGCACAGCCTCACGCAGGACATATTTTTCGGTTAAGCCGCGAATTTTCATATTTACAGGCTGTCGGCAGATGCACTCGACGACGTGGTGATCGAGAAAGGGTACCCGGCCTTCGATGGAGTGCGCCATCTCCATCCTGTCCCCGAGCATGGTGAGAATGTAATTGGCGAGTACCGACTTGCCCCATAGATACAGCGACTGGTTCAGTGCGTCACGGCCTTTCAACTGGCCGGGTATATCGAGATCCGAGAGCAGCTGCAGATAGCTTTCGCGATGTTTGAAACGGCAGCTAAAATCTTCAGCGAGCAGCGGCCGAGACTTCACGGCACGCGATGAAAATGTCTCGCACCAGGAGGGGACGTAACCCAGAATCCGACGAACCGCTTCGAGATTGCCGACATCGCCATCCGGCAGCAGCAGACCACGCGAGACTGCATTGTTCTCGTTGAGCCATGCCAGCAGCTGCTCGATCTCCGCGGGATCCTGACCTTCGCGATTATAGAGAAGCATGTCCCGGCGGAAGTGCGCGTAGCCGCCGAGGATTTCGTCGGAACCTTCGCCGGTGATCACCACCTTGTATCCAGCGTCGCGAACCGCCTTGCTCAGGAGGAACTTGGCGACTCCGTGCGCGTTGACGCATAGCATCTCCGATTGCAGGATGGCACCGGCGAAGTTCTCGGCGAGATGGTTCTGGTTGATAGGAATGGTGCGGAATTCCGCTCCGGCTAGCGCGGCCATCTCCCGCGCAATCGGCCCTTCATCGTAGGCCACATCATCGAAGGTCAGTGTGAAGGCGCGGATGGGTTCCGGATGGTGACGGGAAGCGAGGCCGAGCACTGCACATGAATCAAGGCCGCCGCTCAGGTAAACCCCGACCGGGACATCAGCGCGCAGGCGGATGCGAACGGCTTCTTCCAGCTCGTGGCGGAATTCGGCAATGTAGTCGGCGTCGGTTTTGTGGGTGCTGGTTGCGCCGGCAGCAGGGTAGTTGAAATCCCAGTAGCGCGTGATCTGGAAATGCTTTTCAGTGACGAGAAGGTAATGGCCAGGCGGAACAAGAAACACGCCATCGTAAAGAGTGCGCATCTGGTGCCCGCCGAAGGTGAACGACTGATAAACACTCTCCTGATCCCAGCGCGCAGGAACCCCGGCAGCAAATAGGGCCTTGACCTCCGATGCGATATAGAGCTTCTCATTGTGCCATGAGTAAAAGAGCGGCTTAATGCCGAATCGATCGCGCGCGGCGAAGAGGGTGTGCTGCTTTTCATCCCAGATGACGAATGCAAACTCACCACGAAGCTGATGAAGGCAATGCACGCCGACTTCTTCGTAGAGGTGAAGGGCGATCTCGCTGTCGGATCTGGTTCTGAGATGGTGGCCCCGCGATTCAAGTTCCCGCTGAATGGCCTCGTATCCGTAGAATTCGCCGTTGGCAACGAGGTGCGTGCGGTCATCCTCGCTCGCGATGGGCTGGTCGCCGGTTGTGAGATCGATAATGCTCAGGCGGGCGTGTCCGAGGCCGACACGTCCGTCCCGGCTGATCCACTGGCGCTGTCCGTCAGGGCCGCGATGGTAGAGGGTCTTCGTGGCGCGTTCGAGAATTGCCGGCGAGACCGGCTCGTGCCGTGAGTAGAGCGACACTATTCCGCACATCTTGCGTGCTCCTGAATTTCAAGAGTGATGAACGCCGTCCTTGTTCTGTAGGGAAGGGGGGCAGCGCGAGAAGGATACGCGGCTCAAGCTTCCACTTGCAATGAAAATCAAACGATGGGATTGCTGCAAACGAGGAATCGATCAGACCGCCACTGCACAAGCCGCTCTGCGGCGCGTGGCTCGACGAAAGTACCAAACACCTGCGCTGTTGATCGCGAGGATGACTATCGCAACCTTGGCAGTAAACGATAACGAGTTCTTCACCTCAACGACAGGAAAGGCCGATAGAACTATGTAAAGTAGCGTCATCACAAATCCTGAAGCCGCAGCGATCCGCACCGTAATCGGAGGTTTCTCACCACGCCCAGCAAGAGGAATGGCAAACATGACCAGATAGGTGAGCGCCCAGCAGATGATGCCCGTATTGTTCAGAAACTGAAATGCCTCCTGCGCGCCTACTCCGAAATGGCCGAGCAGGGTCAGAGTAAATGTCGCTCCCGCAACGCAGATGATGGAGCCAACCGGCGTTTTGAATCGAGGGTGAAGACGACTAATCCATCCGGGAAGCAAGTGATCCCATCCGGCGACCATGGGAAGGCGAATTACGGAGTTGAATAGGAGGCTGGTCCCACCCACACCGCTGACGATGAGCAGCACGGCCATCAAAGGGGCGACGATACCAGCCAGCACCGTTCCCTGTGCCCCACGCAGTAACGCCTGCGTTGGAGGGGAGATCAGATCGAGATCGGCAGGCTTGGTGAATGCCAAAACTGATGCCGTTCCAAGGATGTAGATGAAGGCGATCAGCGGTCCTGAGAGAAAGATTGAACGTCGAAGAGTACGCGCCACCTGGGGATTGCGGATCTCGCCTGCAAAGATGCACATCCCATCGAATCCGCAAAATGCCCCGAACCCCATCTTTGCTGCGACATTCAAATTCAGCAGTGTGACAGCCGGGAAAACGAGTGCGGCCGGTGCGCTGACAGCATTGCCATGAATCCATCGTGGCACTGCAAATACGAGCATTGCTCCAATCATTACTACGAGGATCAATCCAGCGAGATTGTGGATCCACTTGGCAAGGGAAAGGCCGCGCGTGGTGATCAGCGCCATTCCCCCCATCACTGTCGCACTCACAGCCGCGTTGATTAACTTGCTTTCGGCAATCCAACCGCCAGCCGGCCCTGCCACATATCCGATGTTGTCGGTCAGCATGGAAAGCATCGAACCAACCACAAGTACGACCGTCGCCCACAAATTGAGGGCTACGAGAAAGCCTGCCAGTTCTCCAAAGCGCAGCTTGGCCCATTGATACATCCCGCCCTCAAGTGGCATTTCCTTGCTCAGGTGAATCACCACCATGCCGGATGGTATGTAGAAAAGAAAGACCGCAGGAATCCAGTACATGACATGCGCCGAACCGAGAAGTGCAGCTGTTCCGAGCCACTGAATGCCAACAATATAGAGAGCCTGCGATAGGACCAGATCGCCCAGACGCAGTTCTTTTTTGAGCTCGCTGCTTTGAACTTCTACAAGGCGCTCGGCTTCGACGAACTGCTGCTGCAGATCCGCTCGTTCCATTGGACTTTCCTTCAGGTTTCCTGGACCTGTTTAGAAACCTGTCGATAGGCTGCTGACTTGGAGGAATGCGAAATGTATAACAGATTGCCGCACGGCGGGATAGTGATTTCGCACCAGAGCGACGAATGGGGGTTGATCCGCTGCAAACGGAGATGGCCTTCACTGGATTGTGAAGGCCATCTCTCACCCGGTGCTCGATCAATCCGGATTCTAGTTTGTGCGAAGCGCCACAATCGGGTTAATGCGCGAGGCGCGAAACGCAGGAACATATCCGGAAAACGCAGCGATGACGAGCAATAGCAATGCCATGCTGCCGTAGGTGACGATGTCCCATGGCGAAGTATTGAAGAGCAGCGCAGCCATCATTCGTGCACACTCGAGGGAAGCACACAGTCCGATCGCCACGCCGATGAGAGCGAGGCGCATGGTGCTGAGAAGAACCCGCTGTCGAACCTTGCCGGCGGAAGCGCCGAGCGCCATGCGGATGCCGATCTCCTGCGTCTGCCGAGTCACCGTGTACGAAATGACGCCATAGATTCCCAACGCCGCGAGAAGAAGCCCGAGAACAGCAAACGCGACCACGAGCAGCATGAAGAATTGCCTGCCGGATACAGCGTGATTCACCAGAAGACGAATAGGCTTGAATTCGGCTGCAGGTTGCTTGGGATTCATTTCCCGCAGCGCGGCAAGCACCGGACCGGCGAGAGATGCCGGATTCATCCTCGTGCGCACAACAAGCTCCGCGCCATTAGGTCCCGCTTGAGTCATGGGGTAATAGATCTGCCAGCCTGTATCGCCATCAACGTTTTCTTCATGTACGTCGTCCACGATTCCGACAACGTGGAGGTCGGCGTCGCTGCCATTGGAGAGAGACTGCCCAACCGCATCTCCGTTCGGCCATTTCGCAAATCCAGCGAGGAACTTCGCGAAGCTCTTGTTGATCAAGACGACAGGCTCGCTTTTGGGGCCATCTGACCAGGTAAAATCGCGGCCACGGATGGGGGTGCCCATCGCGCGCATGTATCCCGGGCTGATGACATAGACCAGCGGGCCTGAGTCGATCTTTTCCGGACGTTTGACGCCCTTCGGAAATGGAAGTCCCCATGCGCGATTCTGACGGAGGGGAAGATAGTCCACCATCCCGGCGGCTTCAACACCCGGCAGTGCGCCTACTCTTGAGAGAATCTGCTGGAAGATAACGCCGCGTTTCTGAGCGGCTAGATCTCCGTTTTTGTCATTCGGAACGGTGTCGTTGTAGTCCACCTTGATAGCCGCGGCATGATCGGGCTCGAAGCCCAGGTCGACATTCAGGACATTGATGAAGCTGCGCAGGAGCAGTCCGGCGCCCACGAGCAACATGCAAGCCAGCGCTACTTCTGAGACGACGAGAACAGACCGGGTACGCTCATGCTTCCGGCTTGCCGTAGCGCCTGGACCTGCGTCCTTCAACGATTCGTAGACGTTGCCGCCAGCCATGCGGAGCCCCGGAACGAGGCCGAAAAGCGTCGCGGAGAAAATGGCGATCAGAGCCGTCCATCCAACTGCCGCACTGTCCATATGCAGCGTGCTTAGCAAGGGCAGAGCGATCGCTCCCTGGTGAGCAAGCCACTGCACCAGAATGACGGCGAGCATGAATCCAAAGATTGCGCCCAGTCCCGAAAGGACAAGGCTCTCGGTCAGCAATTGCCGCACGATACGTCCGCGGCTTGCGCCGAGCGCCCCGCGCATCGCAAATTCCTTCGCGCGGGCGGCGGCACGCGCAAGAAGCAGGTTGGAAAGATTGACGCAGGCGATCAGCAGAATCGCGCCTACTGCCGACCACAGCACTACGAGAGAACGACGCAGTTTGCCGCTGATGTAATCCTTGAGCGGTACCGGCACCACCCCGTCCTTATAGTCGCCGCAGCTTCTGGGCTGCTTGTTGTTCCAGCACATATGCGGCGCGACGCGCGCTGCTTCGTCAACCGCTTGCCCGAGCGTTACTCCGGGCTTCATTCGGCCGATCATGGTGATGATGTTCCCCCAGTCGCGAGGAGGCCCGTAAAGATTGAGTGGCGTGATCGCGTCGACCTTGGTACCGGGTGCAAACACTGCCCCGAAGTCGAACGATTCCGGCAGCACTCCGATGACCGTGGTCTGCTGTCCATTCATATCAAACGCCTTGCCAACGATGTTTGGGTCAGAATTGAACTGGCGCTTCCACCAGGCATTGCTCAGCAGAATCACGGGAGCCGCACCGTTCCGCGCATCTTCAGGCCGGAACACGCGGCCCATTTGAGCATGCACGCCGAGTAACTGAAAGAAGTTCTGAATGACGTCGATACTCGTTGCGGGAATGGGGGCACCACCAAGATTCAGACTCAGGTTGTCGGGTCCAGAAAACGCAAAGTACCCAGTCACGTCCTGATAAGACCGGCTGCCAGTGCGGAACTCATCGTAAGCGTCTGTTGAGTAAGTCGCGCACGAGAGGCCGCACTTAGCAGGTGGAGGAGCAATCCAGACAAGCTCGTGCGCATTGGGGAAGGGCAATGGCCGCAACAACAAAGTGTTCACCACACTGAACACTGCAATATTGGCTCCGATCGCGAGCGCAAGGATCAAGGCGGCAACGATGGTGAAGCTCGGGTCGCGCCAGAGTGTACGGAGCGTGTATTTGAGATCCTGCTTGAGAACATCCAAGGTCATAAAGCCTCGTGCTTCACGTTGTCTGTAGCGGGCCTGTTCCATCCCGCCCATGCTGATAAGGGCAAGACGACGAGCCTCAATGGGTTTCAAACCTCTTGCAATGTTGTCGTCGATAGCCATCTGCAGATGGGCCGCGAGTTCGGCTTCCAGGTCGTTATCCAGAGGTTTTCGTCGGATGAAGGCCCAGAGCCGTTTGAGGAGCCGTAACGTCTCGCTCACGCATCCGCTCCTTCAGCAGAGTCTTCCATCGTAAGCACCCGTTCCATCACGTCCTTGAGGCGCTCCCAGTAGCGAGCGTCGGCAGCAAGCTGTCGCTTGCCGGCCGCAGTGATCGCGTAGAACTTTGCTTTTCGGTTGTTGTCGGAAGTTCCCCAACTCGAAGAGATCCAGCCACGCTGCTCGAGACGAACGAGCGAGGCATAGATGGTTCCCTGGTTCAACAGCACTTCGTTGGCACTCACCTGTTCTATGCGGCGGGCGATTCCATACCCATGCATTGAGCCCATCACGGTAAGCGTTTGAAGGACCATGAGGTCAAGCGTGCCTTGCAGCAAATCCAGTTTTTCAGGCGACATTTTTCAGGTCATGTGGTACAGCCACAGAAGTATGCCACACTCCTGTGGGCACACCACATAAATGTGACGAGTTTGCAGGTCGGGGCAGCAGTTGCTCAGACAGGCAACATCAGCAGGGAATGTCACCGATTTCAGATTGCACGGAAACCTTGCGAGTTGGTAAAGGCTTTGTGCTGTGACCTGGCCCCGTTCGATGGCTCGCACGGCGATGCTCGCTCCAATGCTTGCCGACATGGCGCCCGCACCCTGATCGCTGCGATCTGTACGGAAACTAGACACGCTAAATCACTCATCCGATGCAACCTAAGTAGCATTGCCCCTCTTCAGGAACGCCACTAACGTGGTGAGGAGAGGGGAACTTGTCCGCCTCCTCCGCGCTATTTCCGGGACGAGAAAGTAAGATCATTCTCCTTCCACTCCAGGTCGCTTTCTTCATCCTGGTTACTGCAGCGATGGTGAGCTCGTTCATCGCGATGCACAGGCGTAATCGCCGCTCCTGGCATGGAATTGTGGCACGCATGAGTCCCGAGTGCAGGCTTGCGTGGCGCAAAGGGCCGGACGGGCTCAAGGACGTGATTGCAATCTGGGCGAAGACACCATCGGCAGCCTTCCGCGATGCCGGCGTGCTGATGGAGATGGCAGAATATGCAGAACGCAATGCTCTTCAATCCGATTCAGCGTCCATCCGCTTTTTCCGCAACGCAGCACTCGAGTTGCGGCTTGCCGCTGCGGGAGCGGTGATCCGCCATGCTTGCTTCCGTTGATCAACTCACAGCTAGGTGAGAGCGCGATCCAGGTGAACATATCCGCCGTCGACGATGAGATGCTGGCCCGTCGTGTGCCCCGACTGCGTGGGCGAGAGCAGGAAAACTGACGCGGCCGCAATCTCCGAGGCTAGGGTCATGCGGTGACCTAACGGGATCTTGTCGGTGATGCGCTTCAGTTCAGCCTCGGGGTCGCCGAGCGTATCGAGCCACCGTCGATAAAGCGGAGTCATCACCTCGGCGGGCAGCACGGCGTTTACCCGAATGTTGTACTTCAAAAGCTCGGCGGCCCACTCGCGTGTGAGCGCAAGCTGTGCACCTTTGCTTGCCGCATAGCCTGAGGTGTTTCCCTGACCGGTCAACGCCACCTTGGAGCTGATGTTCACGATCGCTCCTTGCGTGCGCTTGAGCGAAGGCAGAGCATAATGAGCGAGAGCGTAATAATGCATTAGGTTCTTTTGAAGGCTCTCGACGAACCGATTGACACTGCCGTTTTCAAGGCCCGCGCCATCATTCACCCCGGCGTTGTTGACCAGCCCATAGATTTCACCGTGCTGGTTCTGAATCTCCTCAATTGCAGTTCGGCAGCGATCAAGATCTTCAAGATGAGCCTCGACGAAGTGGCAGGATGCCGAGGCAGCCTCCATCTCCGCCATAAAGGCCTGCACGTTCTCAGAGGGCCGTCCGAGCACCACAACCCGCGCTCCTTCTTCCAGGCATGCGCGAGAAATTCCGGCGCCGATGCCCGCGCCTCCGCCCGTGACAACAATCAGCTTGTCTTTGAGTCCCAAGTCCATACTTATCGCTTCTCTCCGCTCTGGCGGCCCGCGCTTTCATCATGATTATGCGGGATTTCAGTGACCTCTCGATTGTTGCACGCTCGCTAGTCCTCAGGGCTCGCAACTGCACCGCTGAGTATGCATGAAGTGGATCCGAATTTATGGTAGTCCGTGAACTCCGTCTCGTTCAGATGCCTTTCTGCGCCTATCCGATCGATCTTCTCGATCAGTGCACTGTGAAAGTCTGAGAGCGCAATGCTCCAGAGCGGACACATGTACTGCTTACCGATGATGACGTGGCCGTACTGCACTGCCATGCCGATCTGGTGAAGGGAACATCCTGATCCAGTGTGGCGTCTAGCGTGATCCGACCGATTTCGCCATTTTGCCGCTCGGTCCCAGACTTGTTTCGGTTCGGATGTAATTCAGAGTTCTTGCCGTCAGCTGCTCAGCGAGGGTCACGTTGCTCAGCCGGTTCGCGATTTCTTGGTCAGACAATTTGGCCGAACGCTCCGAGGTGAGAAATTGCTCGAGCTGTGCTACCGTCACAGCCTTTGCACCACGACCGGAAGCGCGAAAAGGCAGACGCATAGGAGAATAGCAAGAGTTCGCACCGTTCTTTTGCCTCCAGTGCACGCCTCTGGATCTTCGACGACCCTAGCTCATTCCTGTCATCACCAGCATGCGGGGCTCGGTCATCTCTTCGATCGCTGATCGAATGCCTTCCCGGCCGAGACCAGAATCTTTGACGCCGCCATAAGGCATTGGATCGAGACGCCACGCCGGCGTGTCGCCCACGATGAGCGCTCCGACTTCGAGTTCGCGATAAGCGGTGAGAATGCGGCCGGCGTCGCGCGTAAGAAGGCCAGCCTGCAGGCCGAACCGGGAATGGTTTACTTCTGCCAGTGCTTCTTCGAAGTCGGTGTAGGGCTCGACAATGACGACCGGCCCGAAGACCTCTTCATCGCGGATCTTCATGCCTGCCTTTGTTCCGGTGAGGATGGCTGGTGTAATGATGTTTCCCTGTCGCTCGCCGCCGGAGATCAACCGAGCTCCCGCTGCCACTGCTTCCTTGATCCATGACTCTATGCGGTCGGCTTCGCCTGTCCTGATGAGTGGTCCCAACTCGGTTGCTTCATTCGAGGGATCACCGGCAACAAGCTTATCCGCTATCTCAACAAGCTTCCAAAGGAAGGTCTGGAAGATGTTCTTGTCCACAAAGACGCGCTGAACGCTGATGCAGGACTGGCCGGCATAGCCGAATGCGGCATGAGCAGTACGCTCCGCTGCGCTATCCAGTTCGCGGTAATCGCCATGAATGATGAGCGCCGCATTTCCCCCCAGTTCAAGCAAAACCCGTTTTCTGCCGGAGTGAACTTTCAATTCCCAACCCACCTTGGCGGAGCCAGTGAAGCTGACCAGCTTGATGCGGTCTTCCTTCTCGGCAAGCCAGGCTGTGTCTGCATTTTCAAGTGGTAGAACTGCAAGCGCCTCCTCAGGCCAACCTGCTTTGAGAATCACTTCGCCGAGGGCGAGCGCAGTGAATGGGGTCTGAGGCGAAGGCTTGATCAGGACCGGGCATCCGGCGGCAATTGCGGGGGCGACCTTGTGGGCCACCAGGTTGAGTGGAAAGTTGAAGGGTGTAATGGCCAGAACCGGGCCTACAGGAAAGCGCTGGACGAGCCCCCACCGATTCTCGTTGCCTTCAGTCAGATCGAGCGGAATGGTTTCGCCGCCCAGTCGTGCAGCTTCTTCCGCCGCCGTCTTGAAGGTCAGAACAGCGCGGTCCACCTCGGCCCGCGCAAGCCGTATCGGCTTAGCGCTCTCGGCAGCAATGAGCTTCGCAAAGCGATCCTTCTGCTCGATCAACGAGGCGGCAACGTCTTCGAGAATTTCGCGGCGTTTCCAGCGCGGCAACGCGCGAGTACGTCGGAGACTCGCGACAGCATGATTCACTGCTTCGCGAGCGTCGGCTCGTGTTGCGATCGTGACTTTGCCAACGAGTCCCTGGTCCCATGGGGAACGGACTTCGAGAGCTTCTCCATCGCTCCACTCTTTACCACAAAGAAGAAAACCGGTCTGCGTACCAGGACGCATTTTCATGATCGACGGGACTCCGCGCGAAAGGTTTCCGATCGCTACATGCAATGTTATTCGAAGCTTGTCATTCGATAGACTGATTTACAGATGATCCATGACGGAAAAACCAGAAAGCTTCCCTTCGACCCGGCCGAGGCCCTCGCGCATCTTCGTGCAAGCGATGCGAAGCTGGGTGCCCTGATCGACAAAGTCGGAGATTTCAATCTTCGGCTTGATCCCTCCCCCTCGCCGTTTGAGTCTCTACTCGAATCGATCCTTTATCAGCAACTTCATGGGAAGGCTGCAGCGACCATTCATCGCCGCGTTCGCGAATTCTTCCATGGCGATCCGACGCCGCGGCAACTGCTTGACACACCCGACGGGCCTTTGAGGGCGGCAGGCGTATCGGGAAACAAGATCAAGGCGATGCGTGATCTCGCGGCCAAGACTCTGGATGGGACGGTGCCGAGTCACAAAGCCATTCTCAAAATGCCCGATGCGGACATCGTCGAACGACTTACCGAGGTGCGCGGCATCGGGCCTTGGACCGTGGAAATGCTTCTGATTTTTCGCCTGGGTCGCCCGGACGTTCTCCCGGTGACCGATTACGGAGTGCGCAAAGGCTTCGCCCTCACGTTTCAGCGGCTTCCCAAAAATCGTCCGCTGGAGGCATCGGACCTGCCGAAAGCGGATGTACTTTTCCGACGCGCACAGCGCTGGAGGCCATTCCGGTCGGTAGCGAGCTGGTACATGTGGCGCGCATGCGACCTGGCGAAAGGCACTCCGCCTGGCGGCAGGGCAGTCGAGCCGAAGAAGTAGCGCTCCCGAGTGCGTCATGCATCGAGGCTGAGATGGAGAGGCACTCGCGCATTTCGCCGCGCTGGAGCCTACAATAATCAAGCACGACATTTTCAACTTACCTGCACCGGGAAGGCATGGCAGCAGCGAAACGCTACATCTGCATTCATGGGCATTTTTACCAGCCCCCGCGCGAGAACCCCTGGCTCGAGACCGTCGAGACGCAGGACTCTGCTGCTCCCTATCACGACTGGAACGAGCGAGTCTGTGCGGAGTCGTATGCGACCAACGGCGCGGCCCGCACGGTGAACAACAAAAACCAGATCATCCGGATCGTCAACAACTATTCGCGGATGAGTTTTAACTTCGGGCCCACACTGATGAGTTGGCTGAAGGGGAACGCCCCGCGCACCTATCGCATGATTCTCGACGGCGAGCGTCGTAGCAAAAAAATCAACAACGGGCACAGCTCAGCAATCGCCCAGGTTTATAACCATGTGATCATGCCGCTCGCGAGTCGCCGCGATAAAATCACGCAGATTCGCTGGGGTATCGCCGACTACGAGAGCCACTATGGTACGGCGCCTGAAGGCATGTGGCTGTCAGAAACTGCGGTTGATTCTGAGACCCTGGAGTTGCTGGCGCAGCACGGCATCAAGTTCACGATTCTTGCGCCCAGCCAGTGCAAGCGCGTCCGCCCTCTGAAGCAGGATGCCACGGAAACCGATCCTGCATGGACGACGCCTCTGGGGAATTCGGTCGATACAACACGGCCGTACGCGATGCGTTTTGAGTCCGGCGTTTCGATTGCGATCTTCTTTTATGATGGTCCGACTTCGCGCGCAATCGCTTTTGAAGGCCTGCTGAACTCGGGAGAGGCATTTGCAGCGCGCCTCAAAGCGGGATTCGAGGAGAACGCGCAGCCGCAGCTCGAGAGCGTTGCTACCGACGGCGAGAGCTATGGCCACCATCATCGCCACGGCGAGATGGCCTTGGCGTATGCGGTCAAACTGCTCGAGCAGGACAAGACCGTCAAGCTCACGAATTACGCAAATTTTCTCGAACAGGTTCCGCCTGAATGGGAATGCGAGGTCGTCGAGAATACTTCCTGGAGTTGCGCTCATGGTGTGGAGCGATGGCGCTCCGACTGCGGTTGTAACGGCGGTAAGCCTGGTTTCAATCAGAAATGGCGCGCCCCCCTTCGCGAAGCACTGGATGAGCTGCGGGATGCGATTGCGAAGTTAACCGAAGAAGAAGGATCGAAGCTTTACAAGGACGTGTGGACGGCGCGCGATGCCTACATCGACGTGATCCTCGATCGCAACGAAGACGTGGTAGATCGATTCCTACTGGCTCATCAAAAACGCCCGTTAAATGCGACCGAGCGCGTCCGTGCAATGCAGGTGATGGAGATGCAACGCCATTCGCAGCTCATGTATACGAGCTGCGGATGGTTCTTCGACGACATTTCCGGTATTGAGACGGTGCAGGTGATTGCGTATGCGGCTCGCGCTCTCCAACTGGCGCGTGAACTCTTCGGCGATCTTGCGGGCTCGCTCGAACCGGCGTTCCTGGCGCGGCTTGCCGAAGCGAAATCGAATGTCGTAAGCGCGGGTGATGGCGCGCGCATCTACAAAGAAAAAGTGTTGCCGCTGCAGCTCGGCCTCGAACAGGTAGCGGCACACTATGCGATCAGCAGTATCTTCTCTTCTTTTGCGGAAGAGACGGAGCTTTTCTGCTATCGCGTGCGGCGCCTCTCATACGAGGTATTCACGTCTGGCCGCGGCAGGCTCGCCCTGGGCCGCGCTCACATCACCAGCGTCATTACCGGGAAGGCGCAGGCGTTCAGCTTTGCAGTTCTGCACTTCGGCGACCAGAACATCACTGCGGCGGTGAAGCCGTATGTCGATGAGGATTCAGACCAGTTCGACTCGTTCGTTCAGCAGGCTTCAGAACAGGTTGTGCGCGCCGACTTCCCCGATGTAATTCGACTAATCGATCGCTACTACGGTCACGTCGACTACTCGCTCACTTCTCTCTTCAGCGACGAGCAGCGACGCATCGTGCAGCTTATTCTCAACTCGACGCTCTGGGATATAGAGAGCTCGCTCACCAATATCTACGAAGATCACGCCAGCCTTCTCCACTATCTGTCGCAAGCGGGGCTGCCAAAGCCCCCGGCTCTTACGCTTGCGGCTGAATTTGCTATCAATGCCGGTCTGCGGCGCGCCCTCGAGGGTGAGCCCATCGACCAGGCACTGCTGCGATCGTTTCTGCAACTGGCCAAGGCCGACAATGTGAAGCTCGATACGATGACGCTTTCATACATCGCTGATCAGCGCATGAAACGCGCAATGGTGGAGCTGCAGATGTCCGCCGGTTCGCTGGAGATGCTTGAGCGCGCGCTCGCACTGGCACACACGATCACCGAGCTGCCTTTTGATCTGAATCTGTGGCAAGCGCAGAACATCTGGTACGAGATCCTGCGCACATCAGGGTATGCGCTTACCTCGCAAGTTGCCGATGACCGTCCTCGATGGGACAAGAATTTCAATGAGCTGGGCAGATGTCTCTCGATCGACACTACAGCGATGACTGCGCCGGACCACCTGGTGGAAGTGATGGGAGACTGACTTCCTCGCCGTCAGCTCCGTCCTGTGATTTTGATGTGCAGCTCCCGCAACTGCTGATCACTGACCGTAGTCGGCGCATCCGCCATCAGGTCGATGGCCTTCGCGGTCTTCGGGAAGGTGATGACTTCGCGCAAGCTCGGCGCACCGGCCAGCAGCATCACGATACGGTCGAGCCCGAGCGCAATCCCACCATGCGGAGGCGTGCCATACTCCAGTGCATCGAGGAAGAATCCGAACCGCTGCTTTGCCTCGTCTTCGGAAATCCCGAGTGATGTGAAGATTTGCTGCTGCACGTCTTTGCGGTGGATACGAATTGATCCCGATCCCAGTTCGAGACCATTCATCGCCAGGTCATAGCAATCGGCGCGCACCGACGCCGGATCTGTGGTCAGATTCGCCATGTCGGCTTCATAGGGTGCCGTGAATGGGTGATGCGCCGGCATCCACTTGCCGCTGGCGAGGTCGTACTCGAACATCGGAAAGTCGACGATCCAGATTGGATGGAAAGCTTTCGAGCCGTCCAGCTTGTTGCCACTCCGTGGGTCCGCGTTTTGGACGAGCTCATCCGTGAGCTGAAATGCCTTGTGCCTGTCGGCGTATTTCTTTGCCAGTTCGCTGCGGAAGTTCCCGGCTGCGAAATACACGTTGATCTCGCGCTCGCTCAACCGGCCTTCAAACTTGGTATCGCTCGCCTTGATGTGGTGCGCGGGATCGCCCGCCACGACAATTACGAAATCCGCCTCCTCGGCACTGGTCAATTCGCGAATCTTGTCCACAGACTCGGGGTAGTCTTTTGCGAGGCGTTTGAAATCATCGATAAACTTCGCCCCCTTCTTCTGGTCGAAGAGCGGATGATTCTCCTCGCGTTCCTTACGGCTCAACTCGCCGACCTTCGGAATGCGCAACGCGATCACGGGAAGAGCCGGGTCGATCTTCAGCCTGCCCAGAGCTTCCTCAGTGAATGCCGAACGTACATCCGTCAGCCCAGGGAGACGCAGATCGGGTTTGTCGGAACCATATTGCCGGATCGCCTCGTCATAGGTGATCCGGGGGAAAGGCGTGGGCAGCGAAACACCCGCTGCACCCCATGCGGCAGCACAGAATTTTTCCACTACACCGAAGACGTGCTCGCGCCGCGGGAAGCTCATTTCCAGATCGACCTGGGTGAACTCCAGTTGCCGATCTGCACGCTGATCCTCATCGCGGAAGCACCGGGCCACCTGGAAGTAGCGGTCGAATCCAGAAATCATCAGGATCTGCTTGAAGATTTGGGGCGACTGCGGCAGAGCGTAGAACTCGCCCGCATGCACACGACTTGGCACCAGGAAATCGCGGGCGCCCTCGGGGGTCGATTTGCAGAGAATGGGCGTTTCGATCTCGAGGAATCCCTGATCGCTCAGGCTCTCGCGGATCGCTCGGGTGATTTCGTGGCGCAGCCAGAAATTGCGCTGCATCTCGGCGCGGCGAAGATCGATGTAGCGGTATTTAAGCCGCACCTCTTCATTCTGGATGGCCTCTTCGGACGGGGAAAACGGGGCCAGCTTCGTATCGTTAAGGACGCGGAGCTCGGTGGCTTCAATCTCAACTTCGCCGGTCGGCATCTTGGGATTGATGGCATCTTTGCCGCGCAGCCGAACCTTGCCCACGGCAGCGATGACGTACTCCGGACGGACCTGCTCGCCCTTCAAGTGGCCTTCAGGCGTAAGTTCCTTGTCGAGAACAACCTGCGCGATCCCGCTGCGGTCGCGGACGTCGAGAAAGATGAGGTTGCCGTGGTCGCGGCGCCGGTTCACCCAGCCCATCAGAACTACGTGTTCGCCTGCGTTGGCGGCACGAAGTTCGCCGCACATGCGGGTGCGTTCAAGATTGCCTAAAAAGTCGAGCACAGCAGATTTCCTTTATGCGCCTTCGGCCTGCGACAAATGTGCCGCCAGCTCCGCGCGCGGAACCTTGGTCTGGATTCCGGTTGAAAAGTCCTTCACCGTTAGGATACCGGATGCCAGCTCATCCTCTCCCATGATCACGATCCGGCGAGCCGTTCGATCTGCCGCATCGAACGACTTCTTCAGCCGGAACGAACCGTCTCCGAGTTCGATCGTGAGTCCGTCCCGGCGCAGTGCACGGGCCAAAGCCAGCGCCGCCGGATTCACCGCTTCGCCCAGCGGAGCGATATAGGCATCAGCTTTCTCGGGCTTGGCTGCTTCGAGTGCCTGGAGGGTCAGCACCAGACGGTCTTCACCCATGGCAAAGCCTATCCCCGGAGCTTTCGGTCCGCCGATCGCCTCGCTCAGGCCGTCGTAGCGTCCGCCGCCCAGCAGGGCGTTCTGAGCGCCAAGTCCACCATGCGTAAACTCGAACGTGGTGCGCGTGTAGTAGTCGAGCCCGCGCACCAGCCGGTGATTGCGCGTATAAGGCACTCCCGCCGCATCCAGTGCTGCAGTTACAGCCGCGAAGTGGGACTTTGAGTCTTCATCCAGCGAGTCTGCGATTTTCGGCAGCGTATCAATGATGGGCTGATCTTCGGGAACCTTGCAATCCAGCACGCGGAGGGGGTTGGTCACCGCACGGCGCTGGCAGTCCTCGCACATTTTGGGCGCAACGGGGATGAGCGCCTGCCGCAGGGTCTCGTTATAGCGTGCGCGATCTGCCGAAGAGCCGACGGAATTGAGTTCGAGGGTCCAGCCGGTGATGCCGAGCTCATCAAGCAACGTAGCCAGCATCTCCAGGACCTCGGCGTCTCGAAGGGGGCTTTCGCTCCCGGCCGATGAGGGTCCGATCACCTCAGCGCCGATCTGGGAGAACTGCCGGTAGCGTCCCTTCTGTGGCCGTTCGCGCCGAAACTGCGGACCGATGTAGTAGAGCTTCTGCAATTGGCCGGTTTCGCCGAGCTTGTGTTCGATATAGGCGCGCACGACACCAGCGGTATTCTCCGGCCGCAGTGTCAACAACTGGGGTTTCTCCGACTGCGCTCGGGCCCGATCCTCCCAGGTGTACATTTCTTTCGAGACGATATCCGTCTCCTCGCCAACGCTTCGCGAGAAGAGGGACGTATCTTCAAACACCGGCGTCCGGATCTCGCCGAAGTTGTAGCGGCCAAAGACGGCGCGTGCCGTCGCCTCAATCCGATTCCATAGCGCGGTTTCAGGCGGCAGAAGGTCACGCGTGCCGCGCACGGCTTTCAAAGTGGCCATATCCTTTTCAGTTTAAATGGCCGCGGAACTCGGCTTTGAGTGCCCTGTAATCGAACTCAATGCATCTTCCGGTGATCTGTTCTAATCCAAAACGCCATGGAATACAGACTTCTGGGAGGCTCAGGCCTCAAGGTTCCCGTTCTCAGTTTTGGGGCTGCCACGTTTGGCGGCGGCAACGAGTTCTTTAAAGCATGGGGCAACACGGATGTTGCCGAAGCAAAGCGCCTGATCGACGTTTGCCTCGAAGCGGGCGTGAACCTCTTCGATACGGCGGATGGCTATTCAGACGGGCGTTCCGAAGAAATCCTGGGCAAGGCGCTCGAAGGTCGGCGCGACCGGGTTTTGATCTCCACGAAAACGTACTTCCGCATTGGCGACGGGCCAAACGATGCCGGAACGTCGCGATGGCGCATGCGCCGCGCCATCGAAGCCAGCCTCAAGCGGTTGCAGACCGATTACATCGACATCTACCACATGCACGCGTTCGACGCTCTGACGCCGATTGAAGAAGTGCAGGATACGCTTCAGTCCTTTGTGCGCGAGGGCAAGGTTCGTTATACCGCGGCTTCGAACTTCTCAGGATGGCACCTGATGAAATCGCTCGACGTTGCCGATCGCTACGGATGGCCTCGCTTCGTGGGCCACCAGGTCTACTATTCGCTGGTTGGGCGTGACTACGAGTGGGAGCTGATGCCGCTGGCCCAACAGGAAAAAATTGGCGCGCTGGTATGGAGTCCGCTGGGGTGGGGCCGGCTCACTGGAAAGATTCGCCGCGGCAAGCCGCTTCCGGAAGTGAGCCGCCTGCACAAGGCGTCCGATCCAGGACCGCACGTCTCCGACGAGTACCTGTACAGAGTCGTTGATGCGCTTGACGAAGTGGGGGCGGAAACCGGCAAAACCATTCCGCAGATCGCGCTGAACTGGCTGCTGCAGAGGCCCACTGTATCGACGATCATTCTGGGAGCGCGCAACGAGGAGCAATTGAAGCAGAATTTGGGATCTGTGGGTTGGAACCTGGCTCCCAAGCAGGTTGCCAAACTGGACGCCGCCAGCGCCGTACAGCCCGCCTATCCTTACTGGCACCAGAGGAACACGCCGGAACGAAATCCGCTGCCCGTATGAGGACGGTCTCACTTCCGGGGGCGGGATGATACGCATGCCCACGTAGCTTCAAAACTGAGAAGCAGGAACGCCATCCGGCTAGTCTCGGGAGTCGTCCGCCCAACTATCTATCGGCACCGGTACCCCAGCGGTGGTGTTTTTTGAAGACGTAGTGTCCGATCATCCAGCCGAATGCGCTGCCCACAAGTACGTCAGACGGAAAATGCTGCTGGCCCATTACCCGGGTGATGCTCACGCCGGTGGCCGCTCCGTAGAAGAGGAGCTGATTGAACGGAGATGGATACTCCTCGGCAAGCACCGCCGCACTGGACCAGGCCAGCATGGTGTGATTGGATGGGAAGGAGCCGTCAGCTCCGACACTCGTCTGGAAAAATTTGCCCCTTGCTCCGTCGGCGGTGGGGCGTTCGCGCAGGAACATGAGTTTCATGCCCTGCTCGACAACCAGGCTGTCAACCAGCGCTTCTCCGCTGAGGATTCCAGTCTCCCGCGCGTGCTCGCTGTGCCCGAGACGGCCCGCGGCATACATCACGACCGGGGCGGCGATGAACGGGCTTACCAGTACGTTGGAAGCCTTTGTCGCCTGATCATTCAGGTTTTTGTCGTGCGTAACCTTTTCGCTCATCACCTGGTGGTCCGTGGTGATCACCACGGCAGTGACCAATCCAAGCGGAACTAAGTATCCGAGTTCCTTGTCACGAATACGTGCAGGGCTGGACCATATTGCACCCTGGTCCTTCAGAAGGTTCAGCGGCGTCTCACGTACCGTCACGGTTGGCTGAGGCTCAGGAGCATTCGGAATCGGGGTGCTTTTCGCCGGCGGCCAGGTCTGCGCTCGAGCTGCCGTGCACAATCCGGCTGATATCAGAGCCGCAATGGCATAGCGAGAGAGAAAAGAGCTGGGCTTTCGATAGATATTCACTTGGACTTGTTCCAGTATCGCTGACGAAGTTCCCTATGGAATGGCTCAGCTCCTGGATCCCGCTACTTGTCGGCTTCCGCGAGATAGATTTTCACGTAGTCCAGATAGTTTTGCGCGTACTGCAGAATCAGTTTGCGATCTTCCTCGCCCAATTCGCGCCGTTGCTTGCCGGGAACACCGGCCCACAACGTTCTTGGCGGAACAACGGTATGCTCCGGCAGGACCGCTCCGGCTGCAATGATGGATCCTTCCCCGATTCGGCAATCATTCAGAATAGTCACCCCCATTCCGATCAGTACGGCGTCTTCCACTACGCAGCCGTGGACGGTGGCATTGTGGCCAATGGTCACCCAGTCGCCCACTGTGACCGAATAGAGATAACGCTGCCCGTGAAGAACGGAACAATCCTGCACATTGGAATTCGAGCCTACTCGAATGGAGTTCACGTCTCCTCTCAGCACAGCATTCATCCAGACGGAGGAGTTCTCGCCAAGCACCACATCTCCCAGCACCTGGGCGGACATATCGATGTAGCAGCTGGCTGGAATCGTGGGCAGTTGCCCCTGGTACGGGCGAATCATGGTATCGGAACCCTCCGGCAGTCAGTGTACTTGACCCGATTGTCAGCTCTCACATAAACGCAGTCCCGGAATTATTTCTCCGGACGAAAGCGCTTCCGCGGAGTTAATTTCGGCTGCGAAACCTAAAGGATTCATATGGCTAGGGTCTTTACCAAGTTGAACCATATCGCTGCTTCCGTTAGTATGGTCTCTGGGCCTTTCTGGCAGGTTTGGAGGTGGGACCCTTTGGCCGAGGTTCGCTTGCAGGAAGGCGAACCGCTTGAGAACGCACTGCGCCGGTTTAAACGCAAGGTACAACAGGAAGACATCATCAAGGAAGTGAAGCGTCATTCCTATTATCTGAAACCCGGCGAGAAGCGCCGTGTCAAAGCAGCATTGGCACGCAAGCGGAATCGCAAGAAGGCTCGTAAAGAGCAGGATTAAATTTTTCGAACAGATGTCGTGAGATGTGCCGCCCATGGCTCTTCCGCTTTCCTTCGAGGTTGAGCCAAGAGAATCGTTAGAGAATGGTCGGCACATTTACGACTTTTTTATTGCAGGTTGCGCTAAGCTGAGCGCAACATTAATCCTCCCGGTGCGGAGATTTGTTGATCGCCGCTCACTTGTATCGCGGCCCGGGCCCTTGTTGTTTTAAGGACTAGCAAAGACAGGGATACGGGACCGGCGAGTTCTCATGATGATGGCCGATGCCACCTTCTCCCTTCTTTGGGGAAGCCGGCCATGGAATTTGTCGATAGGGTTTTGAAGTGTACTGACTGCGGGGCTGAATTTGTGTTCACCGCGGGCGAGCAGCTGTTCTTCCACGATAAGCAATTCAAGAACGACCCCAAACACTGTAAACAGTGCAAGGCGAAACGTGCGAGCGGTGGGCGCGTGCGGGCGGAAACCCGTACGACCTGCTCGGAATGCGGCACGGAAACTACAGTTCCCTTCAAGCCGACACAGGGCAGACCCGTTCTCTGCCGTGCGTGTTTCCAGAATCAGATGAAATCCACGCCGTCGGCCCCGTCCAAGTCCCCGACCGCTCTGACAAACTGATTGCTCTTGCTTCACAGAGTCGTTCAGTGCTGAAGGACCAAAGCCTTTCAAGAGGGCTGCCGGGTCCCCGCTCATTTTGCCTTATTCAGCGCCCGGTGTCCGATATCCCGCCGGTAGTACATGCCTTCGAAGTGGATCTGAGCCATTGCCTGATAGGCACGGCCTAGCGCCTCCTGAAGCGTATCTCCGGCTGCGGTCACTGCCAGAACCCGACCGCCACTCGTTACGAGTTGGGTGTCCGTTCGCGCTGTCCCCGAATGGAAGACTTCAACTCCCGGCACTTGCGCGGCGTTGCCCACACCGCTGACTTGCAGTCCTGTCTTATAACTGCCGGGGTAACCTGCCGAGCTGGCGACGACGGAGGCGGATGCTCCGGGTGTCCAGCGAAGCTCCGTCTCTGCCAGACGGCCCTCGATACATGCCTCAAGCGCATCCACTAGATCCGACTCAAGGCGGACCAGAATGGCCTGCGTCTCCGGGTCACCGAAACGAGCGTTGTACTCGAGCACCTGCGGGCCCTTTGCAGTCATCATCAGTCCGCAGTAGAGCACTCCGGTGAACGCAGTATTCTCTTCAGCCATTCCCCGTACCGTTGGCTCTGCGATGTGATGCAGAATCCACTCGGTCATCGTGGGTTCCAGCATCTGGCTCGTCGAGTACACACCCATGCCGCCCGTATTCGGGCCGGTGTCGCCTTCGCCGATGCGTTTGTGATCCTGCGCCGGCACGAGCGGGGCTACATGCTTGCCATCGGTCAGGCAGAGGAAGCTCAGCTCCTCGCCCTCGAGAAACTCCTCGATCACAACCTGCCGCTCGACACTGCCCAGCAGTTCGCCATTGAAGAGCCCCTGTGCGGTTTCCAGCGCAAAATGGAGCGTCGGGCAGATGATGACACCTTTGCCTGCCGCCAGCCCGTCCGCTTTCACCACAATCGGCGGATGGAAGTGCTTCAGAGATTCTTCAACCTCCTTCGCACTCGTACAGACCGCATAGCGGGCCGTAGGAATCTGATAGCGCTTCATGAACTGCTTGGCAAAGGCCTTGCTCGATTCAAGCTTCGCCGCTTCGCGCGTCGGTCCGAAGATGCGGTAGTTGCGTTCGCGGAAAGCATCCACCACGCCAAGAGACAACGGGAGTTCCGGACCCACAATCGTCAGGTCCGGCCGTTCCGCTTCCGCCAGGCGCACCATGGCGTCTACATCTTTCAGGTCTACAGGTACGCAGCGCGCCACCTCCGCAATACCACCGTTGCCCGGGGCGCACACCACTTCTGTTACACGTGGGCTGCGGCTTGTTGCCCATGCCAGCGCGTGTTCGCGACCACCCGAACCAAGGATCAGGATTTTCATGGGTGCAATACCTTCCAAACGGCTTCGCTCGAAGCCGGAAAGACAATCGTCGGCAATCGGGCGGCGGTAAGTCAAACACAACCACAGTCGTGGGGCCGTTCGCCTGACGCAGAGAACGATCCACCTATACTGGTCCGTAGAGTATTTATCCCTCGCTTCCATGGTTGAACGCCGCATCAAGCCGTACGATCAGCAGGTCGCCGAAGACGAGCGGCGCGAGGAGCAGCGACGCGCATTTCGCCGTAACCAGGTCTTCGGGCTGTTGATCATAGCGACAGCGATCGTGGTCTGGTGGCTGTTCCACACGAACCCGAAGTGGGTTTTTCCTGCCGGTTGGTGGAGACCGTGACGCCAGTGCTCAGTGCTAAGTGGTCGGTGATTGGCAGTCGAATCGATCAAGTCGAGGGAGCTGATGAGCATGGCCGATGAGGACTCGGTAGCAAAGGCGCTGCCGCTGGCCGTCGTCCTGCTCGGCCCTACGGGCAGTGGAAAGACGGCACTCTCTTTGGCTCTCGCCGAACACTCCAATGGGGAAATCATCAGCTGCGACTCCGTCGCCGTATATCGTGGCATGAATCTCGGCACAGCAAAGCCCAGTGCCGAAGATCGAACACGCGTTCCACATCACCTCATCGATGTTGCCGACCCTGATGAGGCATTTACGGCTGGCGAATACAGCCGGAGGGCACGCGCTGCCTTAGGCGAAATTGCGGCCGCTGGCAAACTCCCGATTGTGACCGGCGGGACAGGGCTCTACCTGCGTGCGCTCACTGAAGGGCTGTTCGTGGGACCTGCTCGCCACGAGGATCTCCGCGTTCGATTGCGGAAAAGCGCAATTCGGCGAGGCAGCGGCTGGCTGCATCGCATCCTCGGCCGGCTCGATCCTGCGTCTGCAGCACGCATTCACGCCAACGACACTCCCAAGCTCGTTCGCGCAGTTGAGGTTTGTCTTGCTGGGCGCAAACCCATGTCAGAGATGCTCACGCGGGATCCACTCACCGGATTCCGGCTGCTTCGAATCGGGCTCAATCCGCCGCGAGCCGAACTGTACGACCGCTTGAACGAACGGTGCGGTGAAATGTTCGCGGCAGGCCTAGTGGACGAGACGCGCGGTCTGCTGGCACGCTACGGTCCGGTCAAATCCCTTGACTCCCTCGGATACCGTCAGGCCCGCAGCGTTCTCGACGGAAGCGCGACGGAGCAGGAGGCACTCGCGGCCACCCAGCAGGGCCATCGCAACTACGCTAAACGCCAGCTCACATGGTTTCGCCGCGAGCCCGACGTGCATTGGTTTGAGACGTTCGGAGATGATCCCGAGGGTGTGCGGTTCGCCACAGAACTGGTGCATGCGAATCGCTAGTTCCACCCTCCACATCCAATCAATAGCGGCATTTAAACTGAACAGTGGTGTGCGCGCCACTCTCGCATAAAGTGAGTGCGCAGAATTGGAGTTCGTTCGTGCCAGACACACTCTACGATGTTGCGATTATCGGTAGCGGCCCCGCTGGATACACCGCTGCCATCCGTGCAGGACAGCTTGGGTTGAAAGTGGCGCTGATTGAATCCGCAAAGGTGCTCGGCGGAACATGCCTGCATGTCGGTTGCATTCCAACCAAGGCCCTGCTGTTCAATGCAGAGCTTTGGGATCACCTGAAGCACGCAGCCGAGTACGGCATCGATAACGTCGACGCCCGCACCCTGAACTGGGATGCCGTCCAGAAGCGCAAAAGCTCCATCGTCAGCAAGCACACCAAGGGCCTCGAGTTCCTGATGAAGAAGAACAAGGTGACGGTGATCGCTGGCTATGGTCGGCTCACCGGCGGGGCCAAGAGCGGCATCCACACTGTCGATCTCACGGGCGCTGACGGTGGAGAATCCGAGTTGAAAGCGAAGAACATCATTCTTGCAACGGGCTCCGATGCCAAGATGATCTTCGGTCTCCAGCCGGATGAGCGCGTTCTTACGAACATTGAGATCCTTTCAATCGCGCAAGTGCCAAAATCGCTGATCGTGATCGGCGCAGGGGCAGTAGGCGTTGAGTTCAGCTCCATCTTCCGCAGCTTCGGAACGGAAGTGACGCTGGTCGAGTTCCTGCCGCGCATCATGCCGCTGGAGGACGAAGACATCTCAAAGGAATTGACCCGTGTCTACAAAAAGCGCGGCATCGACATCAACACCGGCGCAAAGGTGGAGAAGATTGAGAAGACCGACACTGGCGTCAAAGTTACGTGGACAGGCGCAAACGGGAAGCAAGTTGAAAAGGAAGCGGAAAAGGTTCTTGTTGCTGTGGGTCGTGCGCCGCGCATCGCCGACGTAGGAATCGACAAAACGAAAATCGAAGTAGACCGCGGATTCGTAAAGGTACACGAAGCCGGGGAAACTGCCGAGCCTGGCATCTACGCCATCGGCGATATCGTTGCCGGATTTCCGCAACTCGCACATGTGGGCGCGATGAGCGGAATCGTTACGGTAACGAAGATTGCTGGCCGACCGTATCGCGGAGTGAAGCGCGAACGAATCCCGGCCTGCACCTACTCCGACCCGCAGATCGGGTCTGCCGGACTGACTGAAGCGCAGGCAAAAGAGCGTGGGCTCGAGATCAAGGTTGGCAAGTTCCCCTTCGCCGGCAACTCCAAAGCCACCATCGTCGGCAGCCACGATGGTTTCGTCAAGATCGTCGCCGACGCCAAATACGGCGAGATCCTCGGCGTTCACATCATCGGCCCACAGGCAACGGAGCTTATCGCGGAAGCTGTTGCTGTGATGGAACTGGAGGGCACCGTCGACGAGTTGATGTTCACCATCCACGCTCATCCCACAATCAGCGAGGCCATGCTCGATGCGTATGCTGCTGTCGAAGGCATGGCCATTAACGCGTAACCGAGCTCGTCTTTCAGGCCCGCAGATGCGCAGTAAACTTTCAAAGTTGGTCTTGAGGAGGGCATCAGATGAAAGCGTTGGTGAAAGCGCGGTCCGAGCGCGGGTTGTGGCTGGAGAATATCCCCGAACCTGAGGTGGGGATCAACGACGTCCTCATCCGTGTGAAGTACACCGGGATCTGCGGCACTGACGTCCACATCTACAACTGGGACGAATGGGCCCAGAAGACCATCCCTGTGCCTATGGCCATCGGCCATGAGTTCGTCGGCGAGATCGTTGCGGTCGGCTCGAACGTGAACGACTTCTTTCCGGGCGACATCGTCAGCGGCGAAGGACACGTGGTCTGCGGACGGTGCCGCAACTGCCTCGCCGGTCGCCGCCATCTCTGCAAGGCCACTCAGGGAGTGGGTGTCAATCGCCCGGGCGCTTTTGCGGAATTCATTGTTCTGCCCATGACCAACATCTGGCGGCATCACGCCGGAGTCAACCTGGAAGTCGCCGCCATCTTCGATCCCTTCGGCAACGCGGTACACACCGCACTTTCATTTCCGGTGCTGGGGGAAGACGTGCTCATCACCGGTGCAGGCCCCATCGGCATCATGGCGATTCCAGTGGTCCGTCACGCGGGCGCACGGCATGTCGTCATCACCGACCTCAATCCATTCCGGCTTGAACTCGCGCGCAAAATGGGCGCAACCCTTGCCGTGAATCCTGCTGAAATGCCGCTCGGAGAAGTGCAGAAGCAGCTCGGAATGACAGAGGGATTCGATGTCGGTCTCGAGATGTCAGGCAATCCGCAAGCCCTCAGCGACATGATCGCGAACATGAGTCACGGCGCCAGAATTGCGGTTCTCGGAATCCCAGCAAAGAGCGCACCAATCGATCTGCGTACCATCATCTTCAACATGCTGACGATCAAGGGCATCTACGGCCGCGAGATGTACGAGACCTGGTACAAGATGTCCGTGATGCTCGACTCGGGCCTCGACATTTCACCCGTGATCACCCACCGCTTCCGCTATGACGAATACGAAAAAGGCTTCGCTGCCATGACGTCCGGCAACGCGGGCAAAGTGATCCTCGACTGGTCCAGCCTGGGCTAGAGATGTCTGAAAACCTGACTCGTTTTAGAACCGATAAAGCGCCAGGCCCGAACACGTCTTTACAGCCCCGCCTTGCTTTCCACGAACGCCTTTACCTTCAGATCAACTCCACCGGCGCCCTGAGGGCCGGAAAGGTCATGCTCGACTGGACCGCCCGGGGGCCGAGTTTCACTATCTAGGCTCGTCTTCTCGAATAGGCACCAGAATTGATGCGAATCGGTGCTATAATAGGTGCAGAGGAGGACCGACAATGAGAGCTACAGTATCCCTGGATGATGATTTATTGAAGAAGGCTCACGAGTACACGGGGCTGGCCGAACGCGCAGAATTGCTTCGCGAAGCATTGAAAGCTCTCATCGCACGAGAAGCGGGCCGAAGACTTCTTGCGCTCGCCGGAGCCGCGCCGGACATGAAGAAGATTCGAAGGATGCGAGTGGAACAGTGAGATGATTCTGGCCGACACTTCAATCTGGGTTGAGATGTTTCGGAAATCGAAGTTCAAGACGGAGTTGGCCAATCTAATCACAACTGATCAACTCTGTACCCATCCGTTCGTTGTTGCGGAATTGGCGTGTGGCTCGCTGCCGAATCGGAAGAAAACGCTCACCTACCTGGATAGCCTGAACACACTACCGCTGATCCAAATTGCGGACGTGCGAGTCATGATTGAAGCACGTAACCTCTGGGCCAGAGGTATCGGTTACACCGACGCGCAACTCCTCGCGGCGTGTCTGGCAACTCCTGGGACACAGCTGTGGACTGTCGATAAACGATTACTTGCCGTGTCGGAAAGCGTTGGGATTCGCGCGAACTTGCCTTGAGAATTCTGTTGCGAAGGCGTTCTAAAACGAGTCTCTTGCCTACAACTCCGTCGACTTGCTTTCCACCAGCCCCTTGGCCTTCGCGATGAACTCGCTCAAGGGCATTGATCCCTGATCGCCTCTGCCCCGTGCACGCACTGAAACCGCACCCGCAGCCTCTTCTTTATCGCCAAAGACCAGAATGTAAGGGATCTTCTGATTCGCAAGGTCACGAATTTTAGCGTTCATCTTCTCGTTGCGTGCATCGGTTTCAACGCGGAACCCGGCAGCTTTCAGCTCCGATTCCACCTTGGCCGCGTACGCCGTGTGGCGTTCGCTGATAGGCACCAGTCCGATCTGAACGGGTGCCAGCCAGAAGGGGAACGCTCCGGCATAGTGCTCGATCAGCACGCCGAAAAAACGCTCCACCGAACCGAATAGCGCACGATGCACCATCACCGGCTGATGACGGTTGCCATCCTCACCCACGTACTCCAGTTCAAACCGTGCCGGCAGTGTGAAATCAAACTGCACCGTCGACAACTGCCAGAGCCGCCCGAGAACGTCTACGAGCTTGATGTCGATCTTAGGCCCGTAGAATGCCGCCTCGCCTGGGATCGTCTTAAACGCAATGCCCTTTGCTTTCAGCACTCGCTCCAGCGAGCCGATGGCAAGATTCCAGTTCTCTTCCGAGCCCGTGTAGTTTTTGCGGTCGTTCGGATCCCAGATTGAAAGTTCCACTTTGAATTCGTTGAAGCCGAACGTCTTCAAAACCGCCTCAGCGAATTCAATGCACCCCTCAACCTCGCTCTCAATCTGGCTGGGCATGCAGAAGATGTGCGCATCGTCCTGCGTAAAGCCGCGCACCCGCAGCAGCCCGTGCATCGTTCCGGAGCGCTCGTAGCGGTAGACATTCCCGAGTTCGGCATAGCGCTGCGGTAGATCGCGATAGCTCTTGGGTGAGTTCTTGTAGACGAGAATGTGGCCGGGGCAATTCATCGGCTTCAGCCGGTACTCGGCATCGTCCAGTTCCATGGGCGTGTACATGTTGCCGGAGTAGTAGCCGTCGTGGCCGCTCACCTTCCACAGTTCGCGGCGCATTACGTGCGGCGTGTAGACCATCAGGTATCCGCGACGGAGGCACTCCTCGCGCATCCAGTCTTCCATCACCTTGCGCACCATGGCGCCTTTGGGATGCCAGAAGATCAGGCCCGGACCGGCAAGCTCCTGAATTGAGAACAGGTCAAGCTGCTTGCCCAGCACACGATGATCGCGCTTCGCCGCTTCTTCCAGACGGGCGAAATGCGCGTCCATATCCTTCTGCGAGAAAAATGCCGTTCCATAAATGCGTTGAAGTTGCGGATTCTTCTCATCACCCAGCCAATACGCACCCGCAAGAGTCGTCACCTTCACAGCCTTCACGCGCCCCGTCGAAGGCACGTGCGGGCCGCGACAAAAGTCCACGAACTTGCCGTTGCGATAGAAGCTCACCCGCGAACCTGGTTCCGTGAACCTGGTCACGAAATGGGTTTTCATGAAGTCGCCGTCTTTTTCGAACTCCGAAAGCGCCTGTTCGCGCGGCTCGTACTCGCGAACAAACTTCTCGTCACGAGCTACAACCTCCGCCATCTTCTTCTCGATTGCGGCCAGGTCATCCGGCGTGAACGGCTTCTCACGATAGAAGTCATAGAAGAACCCTGAATCCGTCGCTGGACCGTGTCCCAGCTTTGTTTCGGGGAAAAGTTCCAGCACCGCCGTGGCCAGCACGTGCGCGGCAGAGTGGCGCACTACCTTCAGCGCTTCGGGATCGTTTTCCTTGAGCAGTTCGAGCTTCGCGTCCTCGTTCAGGGGCGTGGAAAGATCGACCAGGCGCGGTGCCGAATCATCCTCGGCAGCGTACATTGACGCCTCTTCTGACTGGCTCCCACCGCTCAGCTTCTCCTGAACGGCTGCATTCACCGGGGTCAACCGCGCCACCACAGACGCCGCCGCCAGCCGCGGCGATATGGAGTTGGCGATTTCCAGCGGCGTCGTGCCTGCTGGAACCTCTTTGACCGACCCGTCAGGTAAATGAATGGCGATAGATGACTTGCTCATGATGAAAAACCTGTCTCCCGGTTTTGGGAATCGCGAAAAATGCGTTGTTTAACCTTACAGGATAGTTGCGGTAGGCCCTTTGCGTCGAGCAACATAAGTTGTATCGAACGTGCGCGGAGCGCAATGTGCAACTTGTTCCTCGCTTCGGAATCTGACTACCCATGCGCTGGCTGACTCTTGCTTTGTGGATCATCGGCTGCCTGGCAGTGGGCGGCCTCGGCGGTCGCTGGACTGCACCGGAGATCCCCGGCTGGTACCGCACCATTGCCAAACCTTCGTTTAATCCGCCAGGCTGGATCTTCGGCCCGGTCTGGACGACGCTTTACATCCTGATGGCAATCGCAGCTTGGCTCGTCTCTGCGGCCCCCGATTCCCGGGTCCGCACTCTCGCCGTCGCGCTATTCATTTTCCAGCTCGTGCTCAACCTCGCCTGGAGCTGGATCTTCTTCCACAAGCATGCCATCGGACCGGCTGCGGCTGAAATCGTCGTGCTGTGGGTTGCGATCGGGGCTACAACTCTGGTCTTCAGCCGTCTCTCGATCGTGGCGGCGTGGCTGATGGCGCCCTACTGGGCATGGGTCACCTTCGCCTCGGTTCTGAACGCGACCCTCTGGCGGCTGAATGCAAAGGCCGGCTAAGCCCAACCCTGCTTGCGATAACCCAACCTCCAGGAATACCCTAAGTACATGCATCGATGTCGCTAGCGCCGTGCTGGTGTCTCCTGCGACTTGTCGTGTGCTTTTCCGCCTCCCGGCCCTTCTCTTCTGAATCTGCTGCAAGCGGCACCACAACCCCACCCTGAATCTCATTTGCCTGCTGGGCCATCTGCCCAGAATGAAGGAGCTATCGCATGGCGCGTATCGCCGCAGATATTACTGAACTCATCGGACACACACCCCTCGTCAAACTGAACCTGGTCGCCGCCGGACTCCCCGGTACCGTTGTCGCCAAGCTCGAGAGCCAGAACCCCCTCTCCAGCGTGAAAGATCGCATCGGCTTCGCCATGATCGAAGATGCGGAGAAGGCAAGCAAAATTTCTCCCGGCAAAACCACGTTAATCGAGCCCACCAGTGGCAACACCGGCATCGCTCTTGCCTTTGTCGCAGCAGTCAAAGGTTACAAGCTGATCATCACCATGCCTGAGACGGCAAGCACCGAGCGTCGCGTGCTCCTTCTCGCGTTCGGCGCCGAAATCGTGCTCACACCCGGCCCCAACGGCATGAAAGGCGCCATCGCCAAGGCAAATGAGATTCTCGCCAGGACTCCGAATGGCTACATCCTCCAGCAATTCGACAATCCGGCGAATCCCGCCATCCACCTCAGAACCACCGGCCCTGAAATTTGGGACGATACCGATGGCAAGGCCGACATTCTCATCTCCGGCGTAGGCACCGGCGGCACCATCACCGGAGTGGCCCGCTACATGAAAGAACGCAAGCCGGAGTTCAAGGCCATCGCTGTGGAACCGACTGACAGCGCCGTGCTCTCCGGAGGCAAGCCGGGACCGCACAAAATCCAGGGCCTTGGAGCCGGATTTATTCCCAGCATCGTCGATAAGCACCTCATCGACGAAGTGATCCAGGTCTCCAACGATGAATCCATCGCCATGGCCCGCCGACTTCCGCTGGAGGAGGGCCTCTTTGTAGGAATCAGCTCAGGCGCAGCCGTGGTGGCGGCGCTAAAGGTGGCTGCACGTCCTGAAAACGCAGGCAAGTTGATCGTTGTGGTGCTCCCGAGCTTCGGCGAGCGTTACCTGTCCAGCGTCTTGTTCGACTCGCTGCGCCAGGAAGCCCTGGCATTGCCCACTCACCCGGTCACCCTGTAACGTCAGCAGAAAGGCCCTGCCGATGTTTACCCGGATTCGCGAAGACGTTCGCTCAGTGCTGGAGCGCGACCCCGCTGCGCGCTCCCGGCTCGAGGTCTTCCTTTGCTATCCGGGATTGTGGGCGGTGTGGTTTCACCGCATCTCCCACCAGCTCTGGCGCATGAAGCTGCGCCTCCTTGCGCGGATACTCTCTCAGTACGCCCGCCTGCTCACCGGTGTCGACATTCACCCAGGCGCTTTGCTTGGCCGGCGTCTCTTCATCGATCATGCCACCGGCGTCGTGATCGGCGAGACCGCGATCGTGGGCAGCGACGTCACCCTCTATCAAGGAGTCACCCTGGGCGGTACCGGAAAAGGCCAGGGCAAGCGCCACCCGACGCTTTGTGATGGAGTCTTTGTCGGCAACAACGCCAACGTGCTCGGCAACATCACCATCGGCCAGAACTCCCGCGTCGGCGCCGGCTCGGTCGTCCTTACTGATGTGCCGCCCAATTCCACTGTCGTCGGCGTTCCGGCCCACATTGTCTACCGCAACGGCCAGCGCGTCCTCATCACCGACCCGCATGACGTTAAGGATCCGCTTTCGGATGCGCTCATTGCGCTTTCCGCCCGGGTGGAGGAACTTGAAGAGAAACTTGGCGCGCACGTCCGGCAGCTGCAACCCTTTGCTACGGAAGAGGCGGAGCGAACCGCCTATCGCCAGGAGCTCAACCAGATCTCAGAGTATGTATCGATGGGTGAGGGAATCTGACTGGATTGATTCTCGATCCAACATCCAACTTCATGAACAGCGGCAAACGGCCGGAATGCTTGACATATGTGTTCGCGACGCGCAACATACCACGGGTCATGGGAAGCCGGCCAAGACACCTCACGACCCGTGGCCGCCTGCCGCTTTTCCAACACTTGCCCCTTGGAGTCAAGCAGCAAACCTACCCCTCCAGCCTCCGACTTTCGTAACGTGACGGTCAATAACACGAAATGGTAGTGCGTGAGGAAAAAGCCCTTCAAGGCCTATCCCCGGCCCAGCATCCGCATGATATTCGCCGGCGGACGTCCCGCTCTCAATTCCCCCGCCATGAATTCCATGTAGGGATTGATGTGCTTGAAGAAGTGCTTGTACCCAGCGCATAGGTAGTTCAGTCCCGGCTCTCCGTCCGGTGTGGTCAGGAACCGGTGTTTCGGGCACTCCCCATTGCAGGCGAAGCGCACCTCGCAGCTCCGGCACATGCGGGGCAAAGAATTGAGTTTCGCTTCGCCGAAAGCCTTCTGCTCAGGCGAGTCAACCAGTGACTCCAAACCGGCTTCCATAATATTGCCTAGCTTGTTCTCCGGATAAACGAAGTGATCACACGAATAGAGATCTCCGGTGTGCTCCATCGCCAGCGCCGAGCCGCAGGTCTTCCGAAAAACGCAGAGGCTCGCATCCATGCCCATCCAGCTTTCCAGCGCAACGTCGAACAACTGTACAAAGGTTCGGCCTACGTCCTTCTTGACCCATTCATCGAAGATCTGCGAAAGAAATCTGCCGTAAGCCTCCGGCTCTACCGACCAATCCGTTACAGCTGCCCCCCTCTCGAATGACGGCTTGATCAGCACGAGGCCATTGCCGTCTGCATCTGCTGCCTTGCGCTCCACAATGGGGATGAACTGGATGAAACCGCTTCCGATTTGCTTCAAAAACCGGTAAACCTCCAGCGGATACTCGGAATTCTTCCGATGAACAACGGTGAGGGTGTTGAAATCCACCTCGTGCCGTGTCAGTGTCTCGATTCCACGCATCACGCGTTCGAAGGTGGGTGCTTGTCCCTTGTCTACGCGGTAGCAATCATGCAGTTCCCGCGGGCCATCGATCGAGACACCGACCAGAAACCCGTTCTCGGCAAGGAACTCGCCCCACTCATCGTCGATCAGCACTCCATTCGTCTGCAGAGCGTTATGAATCTGCTTCCCATTCGCGTAGCGCTTCTGCAGTTCAACCACGGTGCGAAAGAAATCCAGTCCCAGCAGCGTGGGCTCGCCCCCCTGCCAGGCGAAGTGAACCTCATCCTGAGGCTGCGACGCGATGTAGTCGCGTATGTAGCGCTCCAGCACCTCGCCTGACATTCCCCATTTCTGGGTGCCTGGATAGAGTTTCTCCTTCTCGAGGTAGAAGCAGTATTTGCAATCCAGATTGCAGATCGGCCCGATCGGTTTGGTCATGATATGAAAGGGGGAATGCGCCATCTCGGCCTCTGCTCGCTCCGATGATACGCGTCCGTGCACCAGTCGCGGCGACCACGAGGCAGGGAACTACTTCTGCATTGACCTCGCACTGCGGATAGGTTTATTACTGCCTTGCCTGGAAAGAGGAATATGGAGACTCGTCGAACCGTTCTCAGATACATGGCAGGCGCCGCGGCATCAGTCTGCGGCATCGACAGCCTCGAATCCTTCGCCCATGGACTCGGTCAAGAGGGGGATCAACCGCAGAAGCCGAACATCGTATGCTTCGTGGGCGAAGGCCTGCGCTGGGACGAGTTCTCCTCAGCGGGCAACAAGATCCTTCACACCCCGAACATGGATCGCATCGGCAGCGAAGGCTGTACGTTTCATAACGCATTCGTTGTCAATGCCCTCTGCCTCCCTTCACGCGCAACCATGCTTACCGGCATGTACTCCCACACTACCGGAGCCGTGTCGAATGTTGCCGGAAAAATTCCCGCAAAGTTTCCCTTGGTCTCGGACCTGCTCCAGAAAGCCGGCTACGAAACCGCTTTCCTCGGCAAGTCGCACATCGAAGGCGCGCTGATGGAGCACAACTGGGACTACTACTTCGGCTTTGTCGGTCAGGCGGACTACTACCGCCCCGTGATCACCGAAGGAGTCCGTGGGAAGTACAGTCCGGCGAAGCTCTACGAAGGACAATACGTCGATACACTCCTCACGCAAAAAGCTGTCGAATGGCTGAAGCAGGAGCGCACAAAACCCTTCTGTCTATTCCTCTGGTTCTATGCACCGCACGCGCCGTTCTACCGGCCCAAAGACATGGTCAACGACTTCAACGGTGTCCCGATCCCCAAGCCGTCGACCTTCGATGAAGACCTCAAAGGATATCCCGGCAAGCCGCGTGCAGTCGCCGATGCAGACAATAAAGTCGGCTATTCCGAGGTTTTCAGCGACGATCCGCGCTCTCTTGAAGAATTGGTGAAGGACCACTACGCCGGCGTACAAGACAACGATCGGAATGTCGGCGCGGTGTGGCAGGAACTCGAACGCCAGAAAATTACCAACCACACCGCCATCCTGCTCAGCTCCGATCACGGCTTCTTTCTTGGCGAACATCACTTCTACGACAAGCGGCTGATGTACGAGCCCTCAATCCGCGTACCCATGATGTTGCGCTATCCCGGAAAGGTGAAATCAGGAGCGACCAGCGAAGAAATGGTCTTAAACCTCGACATGGCGCCCACTCTTCTCGAGATTGCCGGCTTGCCTGTTCCGTCCGATATGCAGGGCAAAAGTATCCTGCCGCTCGCTGAAGGCAAACACGACCTGCAATGGCGCAAAGACTGGCTCTACGAGTTCTACGAGTATCCCGGCTTTGAGAATGTCCGCCCCTGCCGCGGGGTGCGCACTCAACGATACAAGCTGATCCACTTCTTCCTCGAACCCGAAGAGTGGGAGCTCTACGATCTGAAATCCGATCCGGACGAAAGCAACAATCTCTACGGCAAGCCAGGATCGGAAGAGATCACAAAGCAGCTCAAAGAACGCCTGCAGGCGCTTCGAACCGAGACGAACGACACCCTTGTGTACAAGCCAACGGGAATTCCCAGGCACTTCAACCTGGGCACGACCACCGAGTCAGGACTCACCAGAAGCAATCAGAAGTAGCCGTCAGGGAACTTCGCTCTGTTGCTTCAGTGCACATCTACTGACCGGTCGCCTTCGTACTCCATGATGTGGAAGTAAGCCTCCCATCCTGTCCACGACACCGGAGCAGGCAGCTTAGCCATCGGATCGTTCAGGTGCTCGACATAGGCCTGCACCAATTCGCGTGTGCGGTAAACGCCCGTAAGCCAATCGCCCCGGTACCAGTTCTTCCATTTGCCGTACTCAGCCAGATGCATCGCAGCCTGAATCGCCTCGAGCGAGACATCCGCTTCGTGCGCTTCCAATTCGGCCTTCTGCACATCTCCGGCCTCATCATCCTGCAGCGCCTGCGCAATCAGCCCCAGAGCGCGGTTGCTCTCGCGATTAATGGTGATCATCGTCAGCACCGCGGCCTGGTAGTAGTCCCGTCGCTCTGCTGAAACCAGCATCTTAGCGGCCAGTGCATCCTGCCACACCGCATCCCACCGAGGCTGCGCCTCTTCGCACTGTTGCACATCCAGCGCCAGCAGCGCCTTCTTCTGATCCGCGGAGAACTGCGGGACCAGCCGCGGCAGCGTCCACTTCGGCGACTGGCTGGGCACGCTAGCCACCTGCCCTTCGCTTAACCGGTCAAGCAGCAGCCGTCGCATCTCGGTGTGATAATGCTGATCGCCATTCTCCCTCGGCACTCGGCTGTATTCAGGACGCGGCGGTGGCGCATTTCCGGCAGAAGTCAGACCCGGCAATGGCACGTTGCTTCGCATCGATGGCGCAGCAAAATACTCCCGGTAGACAGCAGCCACTGCATCGGCCGCCTTCGCACCAAACTCCTCCGATGCCCATTGCTTGTAGAACTCAATATCCGCGTCCTGCCCGGAGGGAGCGCCGCCCCATGCAGCATCCATCACCGCGCGGGTGGTCATCGCCACCGGCCGGATGTCGCTGGTGTTCACGAGGAAATATGCATTCGCCCCAGCTTTGATGTATCGCCCCAGTTCCTCGTCGATCACCGAAACCGGAACCATTTCCGAGAGCTGATTTGCATTGAAGTTCATCATGGCAACGTGAAAGTACGCGCCCTGCCCAGCCGCGACCCTGCCGTTGTCCTGCATGTCCCCGTAGCCGGTGTCCGCCCAGACCAGCGTCACCTCCGGCGGAATCTTCAGCAGGCCCTTCTGCATAAGGCGCGCGCCCTCCTGCCAGAGATCGGTCACAAACTGCGCCTTGGGATGCTTCGCGCGCACGATCTTCATCTGCTCGGCGATGGCGTCGCTGATCCGCTTACCCAGCAGTTCATCGTTATCGCGCACGCTGGGATCGAGCGCCGCATAGCTCGAATCCGACAAGCCTCTCAAACCAACACTCCACAGGATCTCTTCATCCGGCTTGTATGTCGCCACCGCATTTGTCCACGCCCGCTCCAGGATTTCTGGATGCGTCGAGAAGTTGTACGGAACGTCCTTCGGCCAGCGCGCCACATTTACGCCCAGCGGGATCGCATGATGCTGATTAATGATCAGGCCGCGTTTCGCAGCTGCTTCCACCTGGGCATCGTCCGGGAAGATCCATGTCCCCGGAACGATCATGTTGCCCTTGAGCCGGAGAATCGTCTCGAAGATGTTGTCCCACACGCGAAGCGAGATCCCCGTCCGCTCGCTCTTCGATCCCGGAATCCATCCGCTCAGCAGGTCTTCATCATTCGGGAAGAATCCTCGGTACTTGATCACCGGGCTTGGATAGACCTTCGCGAACTCCGCCGGCAGGGTAATCGAGCTGCGCCGCCCCGGCTGCTTGTCGGTCCATAGATACATCGGGTCGGTTCCCAGCACTGTCTGCGAGAACTGGTAGATTGCGTAAATTGTCCCCCGCATGTCCGCACCCGTGAGGCAGATCATATCCCGCACCTGGTGGCCGCCGAGATGCACCACTGAAAACGCAAACGACTCGGTTCCCGTCGGCACTGCGCATCGTCTTCCGAACTCCGGCGTCTTCGGCCCGGAGATCAGAATCGCAACCTGCCCCGAATCTTCCAGATGATCCGTGATGCTGGGTGCTTGTCCAAACACTTTTGTGAAATCGCTCAGCAGGTCATCTGTCGCTCTCCGCACCGGCGCCGGCTCGTCAAGGCTCTCAACGATCGTGACAGACGTGTCGACGGTCAATTGCCGATGGCTCGCATGGGTGGGAGCAGTTGCAAATGCTGAGCCCGCCACAAGCGCAAAGGTCGTCGACGCCGACAGGACGCGCCCTGCCGTGCCTTTCCAAAAACTGAACATGAGTCTCTTCTCCGGGCGTACGGATTGATTGCAAGCCAGGCGTTCACGGTACAAGGACGATCTGGTCGCGACCAATGCGAGGCAAAATTCTTCGCGTCCGGAATTATAGCGGGACAACAACATACCTGGACGCAATGCTCTGCGAGTTGCGCATCGAGTCAAGCCAGATCGGTACTCAGGCCGCGAGAGAGCGAATCAGGAGAACGCCGCTCAATGTGGGAGCTGCGTCGTATCCCATCCGCCGCCCAGCGCGCGCACAAGCCCGACACTCGCTGCGAACTGCCTAGTCTTCAGGTCGGTCAGCGTACGCTGATTCGTCAGCAGAGCAGTCTCTGCGACAAGAACCTCGAGGTAGTTCGTCACGCCGCCCTTGTATCTCTGGTTTGAGAGATCCAGAGAATGCTGCGCTGCGGCCACGGCCCGTTGTTCCGTCGTGGTCTCCTGATCGAGAACCCGCAGATCTGAAAGCCGATCCTCAACCTCGTTGAACGCGCTCAGCACGGTGGCTCGATAGGTCGCTGCATCGGCTTCATACAGGTGGCGCGCCTGCTCGGTGACCGCATGCCGCCGTCCGGCATCGAACAGAATTTGCGTAGCCTGAGCCCCAAGGCTCCAAAGCGCGCTCGGCCCCTGAATCAGCGTTCCGATGTTCGTGCTCTCGAATCCGCCTCCACCGCCAATCACGACGTTTGGATAGTACGCGCTCATCGCGATTCCGATCCGCGCATTCGCGGCAGCCGTTCGCCGCTCAGTCGCAGAAACATCCGCGCGTCGTTCGACCAACTGGGACGGGACGCCAACTGGAATGCTGGGAAGTTCCTGATCCAGCGGTGCGGGCTGCAGCGTCACCTCGCGTGCCTCTTTGTTGATCAGCGTTGCGATTGCATGCTCAAACTGACCGCGCGCCTGGTTCACGTCCACAAGCTGCGCGCGCGTGGTCTCCAATTGCGTGAGAGCTTGCGCAACCACAACCTCTGTTGCGAGGCCTCCCTTGACCAACTGTTGATTCAGCTCAAGCTGATGCTGATAGTCAGCGACAGCTTTCTCCAGCAGCCGAGCATCGGAGTCCAGCCCACGCAGCTCAAAGTAGTCGGTCGCCAGCTCTGCATGCAGCACAAGATCCAGATTGGCCAGATCGGCAGCGTTTGCCTGTGCGCTTTCACGCGAGGCTTCCACGTTGCGACGAATGCGGCCCCACAGATCCGGCTCCCAGCTCGCCTGTCCTCCAAGCTGAAGGTCGGTGTATTGCGTTCCAGCGCCGGCCGGCACCAGCGGCCTGTGCGCGGAAACCTTGGCCCGGTCGCCAGATGCATTTCCGCTCAGTGACGGATAGAAATCCGCGCGCGCGATGCGCACCTGATCGCGTGCCGCCAGATAATTCTCCATCGCGGCCCGCAGGTTCTGGTTCTGCGTGGCAATCTGATCTTCGAGCGCATTCAGTTGCGCATCGTTGTAGACCTCCCACCACTTGCCGCGCAGCATTCCGTCCGATGGCGTAGCCGGCTTCCACGTCCCCCCGTTCGGATTGGGCGGCGGCACGACAGCGCTCGCAGCGCTCTCCTTGTACGCCGGCGGTGGCGGCGTGGATAGATCGGGCCGATGGTAGTTCGGGCCTACAGTGCAACCCGCAAGCAACGACATCAGAGCAAGTAGTTCGGGGCCCCGCAGCCTTGGTTTCAACTGCGTCACCGTTTGCTCCCTTCGTCCTGCTCGTCGTTCTGCCCGCCCTGATTGGGCTTTTGCGGATTCACCTTCTCACCCTCAATCAGAGAGTCCGGCGGATCCTGAATCACCAGATCACCCGGTTTCAGACCGCTCACAATCTGCACCGTCCGGCCGTCATCTTCGCCAATCGTCACTGGCACCACGTGTGCCGTATTGTCGGCGCCAAGCGTACCCACCTGCGTACCTTCACGGCGGAAGATGATTGCCGAGACCGGCACAACGAATGTCTGCACAGAGGGAGCCTTGAAGTGAACCTGTGCCAGCGAGCCCGGCAGCATCTCCCCCTTGCGATTATCCACATCGATCTCCACCAGCAGCGTGCGGCTCGTTGGATCGATTGCATTCGACGTTCTCACCAGCGTCCCCTGGAACATCTGCCCGGGATGCTCTGGGAAGGAGATATCGATCTTTGTCCCCCGCTTGAGATTCGCCGAGTACATCTGCGGCACGTTGGCGTACACGCGCAAAGTGTTCAGCGCCTGCATGTGAAACAGTTCGCGCGCTGCACCTGTGTCGATGAGCTGGCCGATGTCGATATTGCGAGCTGTGACCACACCATCGAAGGGAGCGTAGATCTTCTCAAAAGACTGCAGCTGCTTCAAGCGCTCCACATTCGCCTGCGCCGATTTCACTGAGGACGCGGTGGCGGCAGCCTGGTTCGTAAAGTTCTCTGTGTCCTGTTGTGAAACAGCGTTTGTCGTCACCAGTCCCTGATAACGCTGTGCCTGCGCCTTCGCATTCTTCGCGTTCGCCTCAGCCGTTCCCAGTTCTGCTTCAGCCTGCGCCAGTTGCTGATCCAGCTCTGGGGTCGCGATATCGGCCAGCAGCGCCCCCTTCTTCACATGCGAGCCGATGTCGTAGTACCACTTGGTCAGATATCCCGATGTGCGCGCATAGATGGGCGAATCGGTGAATGCCGTGACATTCCCGGGCAACGTGAACGTATCAACCGGCGCCCCTTGCTGCGGCGCAAGAGCGATAACCACCGGAGCGGCGAGTTCCTGCGTTGACTCCGCCAGAACGCTCATGCGATGAATCCGGCTCAAGATACCCAACGTCGCTAGTGCCGCCAAAACAATTAACACGATCACCAGTGCAGTCACTGCTACCCCGGTCGCGATTGGCTTCGCCTCGGGAGCGTGCTGATTCTCGTGCCCCTCGTGCGGCATCCTCTTGTGTTCGCCTTGCTCTCCGGCTCCCCGGCTTTCGTTGGAAGTCGATTCGTTACTCATAACCTGCTCCAAAGACCCTTCCAAATCCGTTAATCAAACTCATCGAAGGTCGCCGCCTGTTTCTCGTGGCGCTTGGTACGATTCCTTTTTCCCAGCCATCCATGTACAACCGAGAAGAATGCGGGGACAAAGAACAGCGTCGCAAAAGTCGCCAACAGCAATCCGCCAATAACCGCGCGTCCGAGCGGTGCGTTCTGCTCGCCGCCTTCGCCAAGCCCGAGCGCCATGGGCATCATGCCCAGAATCATGGCCAGCGCGGTCATCAGTACCGGCCGCAATCGGACAAATCCCGCATTCAGCGCCGCTTGCCGCGCATCTCCCACCAGCTCTTCAAGCTGCTCGCGCGCAAAGCTCACCACCAGGATCGAATTCGCCGTCGCCACGCCCATACACATGATGGCGCCTGTTAGAGCTGGAACACTTAACCGCGTTCCGGTCAGGAACAGGAACCATGTAATTCCTGCCAGTGCCGCGGGTAAGGCCGAGATGATCAGAAGCGGATCGACCCACGACTGGAAATTAACCACGATCAGCAAATAGACCAGCAAGATCGAGATGATCAGCCCGGTCAGCAGACCAAGGTACGACTTCTGCATGGTCTCGCTCTGCCCCCGCAGTACAATATGCGAACCACGCGGCAGCTGCTTCTCATAACGCCCGACGATGCGCTGCATTTCTCGTGTGACGGTGCCCAGATCGGTGCCCACCACGTTGGCATAGATGTCGATCACCGGCTGCACATCGTAGTGGCTTACTGTTCCCAGTTCAGCTCCGGGTTTGAACTCCGCCATGTTGCCGACAATCTGCACGGGTTGCGGCGCTCCCGGCGCTGCCGTGGTGAGTGGCGCTGCTCCTGTTCCCGTGTTTCCGGGCGGGGTTCCTCCCGCGCTCGCTCCGGCATTGCTCGACCGAGTTACCGGCAGGCTCTGCAGTCCTGAGATCGTATCGAGGCGGTATTGCGGTGTCTGCACCGCCACGTTGTAGCTCACGCCATTACGAGGATCGAGATAGAAGCTCGGCGTCGTCTGGAAACTTCCGCTTAAGGCGACCAGAAGACTCTGCGCCACATCGCGCTGCGTAAAACCAATCGCCTGCGCGCGCGTACGGTCAACCTTCACCGTGAAGTTCGGGAGATCGAACGGCTGCTGAATACGCGCATCCGACGCGCCTGTTACGTACCGGACTTCGTTCAACATCTTTTCTGCAACCGCGCGGTTGCCATAGAGATTCGGTCCGACAATCTGGATATCGATTGGCGCCGACAATCCAAAGTTCAGAATCTGCGTGACGATATCGACGGGCAGAACGTAAAACGTCACACCCGGATAATCATGCGCCAGCACTTCCCTGAGTTCTTCCACGTATTCGTCTGTCGGCCGGTGCTTGGCAGCCAACTGCACCTGGATGTCCGCATCAGCAGGACCGACCGGTGCCGAAGTTGAGTAGGAAAGATTCAGACCCGAGTAGGGCAGGCCGACGTTGTCGACGATCGTCCCAACTTCACTCGCCGGAATGTGCTGTCGAATTGTATTGTCAATGTGATCGCAGAGGGCTGCGGTTTCTTCGATGCGTGTCCCAGTTCGCGCCCTCAGGTGAATCTTGAACTGCCCTGCATCAACAGACGGGAAGAAATCCTGCCCGAGCCAGGGCACCAGCAGTGCCACGGAGCCGATGGCAAAGAGGATGAAGATGATGAGAAAGACGCCGGCAAAATTCATGCAAAGCGTCAGCATGCGGAGATAACCGCTGCGGAATGCGGAGAAGGCCTTCTCGAAGCCGCTCTGGAAATGCACAAAAGGATTCCGGCTAGCCTGCTTCCGTGCTGTTTCCGCGTCGTCGTGCTCGTGCAGCAGGTATTTGGCCATGGTAGGCACAAGCGTTCGCGAAAGCAGATAGCTTGCAAGCATGGCGAAGATCACCGCCTCTGCCATGGGGACGAACAGATACCGGGCCACGCCGCTCAGCAGGAACATGGGGACAAACACGATACAAATCGCCAGAGTCGAAACAAATGCAGGAATGGCGATCTGCGCCGAGCCGTCCAAAATTGCCTGTTCCAACTCCTTGCCCTGCTCCAGATAGCGGTTGATGTTCTCAATCGCGACAGTCGCATCGTCAACCAGGATGCCGACCGCCAGCGCCAGTCCGCCGAGCGTCATGATGTTAATGGTCTGGCCCAGCGCCGAGAGCACAATCAACGAACAGAGAATCGACAGGGGAATGGATACTGCGATGATGATCGTGGATCGCCAGCTACCCAGGAACACCAGGATCATCACTGCGGTCAGGCAGGCCGCAATCAGGGCTTCACGAACGACCCCATCGATCGCGCCTCGAACGAAAATTGACTGGTCCGACAATGCGTAGATGTGCGTCTGCGGGGGTACCTGGCCCTTGACATAGTCGATTTTCTCGCGCACGTCTCTGATGATGTTCAGCGTCGAGGCGGAACCCGTCTTCATGATCGACATCATCACGGAGCGCTGTCCGTTCACGCGTACGATATTGGTTTGTGGAGGATTGCCGTCCCGAACATGGGCGACATCGCGGACGTAGATCATCGCCCCATTCACAGCCCGAATGGGCAGATTGTTGAGCTGGTCGACTACGGATGGCGCCGAGTTCGTCTCAATCGCATACTCGAACCGGTCCATCTTCATCGTGCCGGAGGGAACGATCAGGTTCTGCGCAGAAACTGCGTTTACGACATCGGCAGGTGACAATCCATGGGCCTGCAAAGCCTTCGGAGCGATATCGACCTGAATCTGACGCTGCTTCCCTCCATAGGGATACGGAGTCTGCGCTCCCTCCACGGTAGCCAGTTGAGTTCGGATCGTGTTCTGGCCCATATCGAACAGCTGCTGTTCGCTCAAGCCTTCGCCCGAAAGACCAAGCATCAGCACAGGAACGCTCGATGCGTTGTACTGGATGATGAACGGCGGCGTGCTGCCCGGCGGCAGCGAGCGCAGCAGCACCTGCGAAATTGAGGTCACCTCGGCAACGGCGCTGGCGACGTTCACGTGCGGCTGGAAGAAGATCTTGATCACAGCCACACCAGCCAGCGATTGTGACTCTATGTGCTCGACGTCGCTGACAGTGGTGGTTATACCTCGTTCGCTATTGGAAACGATGCGACTGGCCATCTCCTGCGCCGATAACCCGGAGTAGTTCCAGACCACGGTCACCACGGGAATGTCGATGTTCGGAAAGATATCCGTCGGCATCGACATGATGCTGTATACGCCGAGAATCAAAATCAAAAGCGCGAAGACGACAAAGGTATACGGTCGTCGAAGCGCAAGGCGAACAATCCACATACGGTGCTACTCGCTCCTGCGGCAAACCTGCGAAACCAGGTTCTGCCCGTTTCTAGTCAAAGTCGATGCTCCCCTTGCCTCGGAGTCGACTTTGCTGCGTTAGCAGGGACGCGCGATCCCTGGCCTGGCATGAGGTGATTTGCCCCGTCATTGTGACGTCTGAGAGAGGAACGCCTCGCGAACCGCGGCGAACCGTTGAAGGCAAAAAGCAGCTCAAAAATGGAATCCCCGGAATGGCAGCGAGGGCGCCGTCCATTCCGGTAAAAGTTACAGTTAAACAGTCAATCTTAGTCGATGACGCACCGCCGCGCGAGAGCGCCCGCACGTTCGAAACGGCAGCTTCTTTTATAGGACGGTTTCCCAGGTGACTCAGCTTCATTTTCCGGATACCTCATCTCGAAATGCGAGTTGCTCTCCAGCAGGTATTTTGAGCGGGCTTTAAGGTTCATTTCAGCTTCAGGCTCGAGCATAACCACCACTAACCGACGCAACGATTCAAACGACAGGTTCATCTGAATGAAAACCTCTGCGAAAACGGCCGTCGTTTTCGTCTCAAGACTTTGCGATCGAGTCGGACAGCCTGGTTCGAAGCCCGATTTCCGCCGCTTTTAACAAACGATTTGAGGGGACGGCAGCGAAACCTTTCGCCTCCTGAAATCGTCCGTATAGAGGGTACGTCCGCACGGTAGTTCCACTCCGAATGGTCCGTGTTTTCAGCCGGATAATCTGAGATCTCATCGTTGAAGAATATGAATGACTGGAAGCTATAACAATGCCGATTCAAAACGCCACTGAGGCTGACCTTTCAAAAACCGGCGAAGACCGGCCTCAAAAGAATCCCTGGGTTCGCCTTTTCGTCTATGTCGTTCTTATCGCCGCCGGTGTGTTCATCGGATGGCGTGTCTACCAGAACAAGGAGAAGACCGCGGCGAATCAGGCAAATCAGGCTGCTGCACTGATGAGCCGCCCTGTTCCCGTGCAGGTGATTGGCGCCGAGCAGAAACCGATGCCGATCTACCTCACCGGCCTGGGAACCGTGACGCCAAACTTCACGGTCACCGTGAAGGCGCGCGTCAGCGGCGAGCTTCTTCCAGTCAAATTTACTGAAGGGCAGGAGGTCAAAGAGGGCCAGACCATTATGGTCATCGATCCCAAGCCCTACCAGGCCGCTCTCGACCAGGCCAAAGGCACTTTGGCCCACGACCAGGCGCTTCTGAAGAATGCGCAGGCAGAAGTCAATCGCTACAAGGCCCTTTATAACGCCGGCGTCGTCTCCAAGGAATCACTGGAGGCGAACGAGGCTCAGCTCGGACAGTATGAAGGCGCAATTCAGTCAGATAACGCCTCGATCGAGAACGCACAGCTCCAGCTGAGCTGGTGCTACATCAAGGCTCCGATCAGCGGCAGGATCGGCCTGCGTCTCGTTGATCCCGGAAATGTGATTTCCGCGAATTCCACGAATCTGGTCGTTATCAACCAGCTAAAGCCCATTGCCGTCTACTTCACCCTTCCTGAAAACCAGCTTCCGCAGGTACTTCGCCGGCTAACGTCTGATAAGCGGATGCCTGTTGACGCCTACGACCGCAGTGACACACAGCTTCTTACCAAGGGAAGTCTGCTCACCGCCGATAACCAGATCGATCCCACCACAGGCACAGGCAAACTCAAGGCGGTATTCGGGAACAGCGATTCGGTCCTCTTCCCGAACCAGTTCGTAAACATCCATCTGGTGCTCGAAAACCGGGCAAACGCCCTCGTTGTTCCGTCGTCGGCCATCCAAACCGGCCTCAATGGTTCGCTTTTTGTCTGGACCGTGAACGATGACGGCAAAGGCGGTCACGTCGCGCAAATGCAGCCGGTCAAGGTCGCACTGGCTGAAGGCCAGAACACGATCCTCGACAGCGGTCCGGCTCCGGGAACCCAGGTCGTGGTGGACGGCGCCGAACGCCTCCGTCCCGGACAGCCGGTCTCTGTCGGAGCCGCCCATCCCCGCCAGTCAGGTGCGCAGAGTTCCTCCGAACCAGCGGGTGCAACGAACGGTGAACCTGCCGCCGCAGGCCAGCCTGCTCCCGGCGCGCAACCCGGCAGCGCCTCTGCCGGCCAGCCCGGAGCGAACCGAAAGTCCGGCCAGTACCGCAGCAGTCAGAGTCCGACCGCCAATCAGAGGCAGCATCAGTGAGTTTCAGTCCATCCCGGCCATTCATTCTCCGCCCCATCGCGACATCTTTGCTGATGGCGGCCATCATGCTTGCGGGCGGCGTAGCATTCCTGCAATTGCCGGTCTCCGCCCTGCCCGAGGTGGACTATCCCATCATTCAGGTCCTCACCTTCTATCCCGGCGCCGGACCCGAAGTTATGGCATCTTCCGTCACCGCACCTCTGGAGCGTCAGTTTGGCCAGATGCCGGGCCTCAAGCAGATGACCTCCACAAGCTCCGGCGGCGGCTCGGTCATCACCCTTGAGTTCAACCTTGACGAGAACATCGACGTCGCCGAGCAGGAGGTCCAGGCCGCAATCAATGCCGCCAACAGCTTCCTCCCCAACGACCTTCCCAATCCGCCTGTCTACAGCAAGGTGAACCCGGCTGACGCGCCGATCCTCACCCTGGCGCTCACCTCTGATTCGCTCCCCCTGGATAAAGTGGAAGATGCCGCCGATACCAACCTTGCCCAGAAGATCTCCCAGGTTACGGGAGTCGGCCTCGTCTCCATTGCCGGCGGCCAAAAGCCTGCGGTTCGCGTACAGGCCAATCCCGCGCAGCTTGCCGCCTACAACCTGAGCCTTGAGGACCTCCGCACCGCCCTTGCTGCCGCCAATGTCGACCAGGCGAAAGGTACTCTGAACGGCAATCGCCAGTCCTATACGATCAACGCCAACGACCAGTTGCTCTCCAGTTCCGACTATCTGCCCGTCATCGTCGCTTACCGGAACGGCGCTCCGGTACGAACCTCCGATGTCGCCAGTGTGATCGATGCTCCGGAAAACACTCAGCAGGCCGCGTGGATGAATCGTCAGCCGGCCGTCATCGTGAACGTGCAACGCCAGCCGGGTGCCAACATCATTGCGGTGGTCGACCGCATCCACAAGCTGCTGCCAACCTTGCAGGCAAGCCTTCCGGCCAACGTGCAGGTTCACGTCCTGACAGATCGCACCAGCACCATCCGCGCATCGGTAAAAGATGTCGAATTTGAACTGATGCTCACCGTCGCCCTGGTTGTGATGGTCATCTTCCTCTTCCTGCGCAATTTTGCCGCAACCATCATCCCGTCCGTCGCTGTGCCCCTCTCTATTGTCGGCACCTTCGGCATCATGTACCTGCTCGGCTACAGCCTCAATAACCTCACGCTGATGGCCCTCACCATCTCGACCGGCTTCGTTGTCGACGATGCCATCGTCATGATCGAAAACATCTCGCGCTTCATCGAGGAAGGCGAGTCGCCAATGAAGGCGGCCCTTAAAGGAAGCGCCCAGATTGGCTTCACGATCATGTCGCTGACGGTCTCCCTCATCGCCGTGCTCATCCCGCTGCTCTTTATGAGCGACGTGGTCGGCCGACTCTTTCGTGAATTCGCCATTACCCTTGCCGTGACCATCCTCGTCTCCGCCGTGGTCTCACTGACGCTGACACCGATGATGTGTTCGCGCATTCTTCAGGACAAAGCTCACGCCAGGCAGACGCGGTTCTATTACTGGTCTGAGTCGGTCTTCAACTCCATCATCGACTCCTATGGCCGCGCTTTGAAGAAGGTGCTGCGGCACCGCTTTATCACCCTGCTCGTCACCATCTCCACCTTTGTCGCGACCGTCCTGCTCTTCATTGCAATTCCCAAGGGCTTCTTCCCGGTCCAGGACACCGGAGTGATCCTGGGCATCAGCGAAGCGCCTGAAACCGTGAGCTTCGCCAACATGGCCGAGCGCCAGCAGCGTCTCGTCGATATCGTTCTTCAGGATCCGGCCGTTGACAATGTTTCCTCGTTCATCGGAATCGACAACGTCAATACCACCCTGAACTCCGGTCGCATTCAGATCACGCTCAAGCCTCTCGAGCAGCGCAAAATCTCAGCTTCTGAAGTCATTCAGCGCCTGCAACCTAAGGTCGCCAATGTAAACGGCATCCAGCTGTTTCTCCAGCCCCTGCAGGACCTCTCGGTCGAAGACCGCGTCAGCCGCACCCAATTTCAGTACTCCCTTGAAGACCCGAACTCTGACGAACTGGCCACCTACACGCGGAAAATGGTGCAGGAGCTCAGCAAAGACGCGGCCGTAACCGACGTGGCCAGCGATCTTCAGGACCAGGGGCTCGGCGCCCGGCTCGTCATCAATCGCGATATGGCGGCGCGTTTGGGCATCGCCATGGCCGACATTGATAACACGCTTTACGATGCCTTCGGCCAGCGACAGATCTCCACTATCTTCACGCAATTGAATCAATACCACGTCGTCATGGAAGTCGGGCACAACTTCCAGACCAACCCAACCACGCTCAATAACCTGTACGTAAAGTCCAGCAATGGCACTCAAGTGCCGCTCAGCACGCTGGCCCACTGGGAGCAGACGCGCGCGCAGCTCTCCATCGGGCACCAGGGACAATTCCCGTCGACGATCGTCAGCTTCAATCTCGCTCCCGGCAGGGCGCTGGGCGATGCGGTCAAGGCCGTCAATGCAGTCGAGCAGCGTATCGGCATGCCGAACAGCATCAACGCCAGTTTCCAGGGAACTGCCGCCGCATTCCAGACCTCGCTTGCCAACGAACCCATCCTGATTCTCGCCGCGCTTATCACCGTATACATCGTGCTTGGAGTGCTTTACGAGAGCTACATCCACCCCATCACCATCATCTCCACGCTGCCGTCAGCCGGCGTGGGTGCCCTGCTCGCTCTCATGCTCTTCCGGGTTGAATTCAGCGTCATTGCGCTGATTGGAATCATTCTGCTCATTGGCATTGTGCAGAAGAACGCAATCATGATGATCGACTTCGCCCTTCAGGCTGAACGCGAAGAAGGCAAATCTTCTGAAGAAGCAATCTTCCAGGCCTGCCTTCTCCGCTTCCGTCCCATCATCATGACCACCATGGCCGCCCTGCTCGGTGGCTTGCCGCTCGCTCTCGGTGGCGGGGTGGGCGCCGAACTTCGCATGCCCCTGGGCGTCAGCATCGTCGGCGGCCTGATCTTTTCGCAATTGCTTACGCTCTTTACGACTCCGGTGGTTTACCTCTACTTCGACAGGCTGGCAAAGCGCTTACAGCCTCGCGATCTGACAACACCCGAACGGCAAATGGCCACGGCTGACTGAGGCGACGATGCATCTCTCCGCACCATTCATCAAACGGCCCGTCGCCACCTCGCTGCTGAGTATCGCCCTCTTGCTCGCAGGGTCGGTCGCATATTCAGTTCTGCCCGTAGCATCCCTGCCAGATGTCGACTTTCCTGTCATTGGCGTAGGAGCAGGCCTTCCGGGAGCCAGCCCCGAAACCGTTGCTTCTGCCGTCGCGACACCCCTCGAGCGCCAGTTCGGACGCATTGCCGGTGTCAACGAAATGACGTCGACCAGTTCGCTTGGCTCCGCAAACGTCACACTTCAATTCGATCTCAATCGCAATATCGATGCAGCATCCCGCGATGTACAGGCGGCCATCAACGGCGCTCGCAGCCAATTGCCTGCCTACATGCCGCAGAACCCCGGCTACCGCAAAGCCAATCCCTCCGATGCGCCCATCCTCATCCTGACACTCACTTCGGATGTTGTCCCCAAGCCTCAGATCTACGATATGGCCGACTCGATCCTTGCCCAGAAGATCGCGCAGATTCAAGGAGTCGGACAGGTTTTCGTAGGGGGTAGCGCGCAGCCCGCGGTCCGCGTCGAACTCAACCCCATGCAGCTCGCCAATAACGGCATCGGGCTGGAAGCCGTTCGCACCGCGCTCACCAATGCAAACGCAAACAGGCCCAAGGGAAGCTTCAACGACGCTCAGCACCGCTGGCAAATCGAAGACAACGACCAGATCTTCAAAGCATCCGATTACAAGCCCCTCATCGTTGGATACAACCGGCAAACCGGAGCAACCGTGCGCCTCGGCGATCTGGGCGATGTCGTCGACTCCGTATCCGACATTCACACCGCCGGCTTTGCGGGAGTCAATACCCCGGGGCAAAAGGCAACTCTCAAAGACGCCATCCTGATCATCATCTTCAAAATTCCCGGCGCCAATGTCATCGATAGCGTGGATGCCGTCTTGAAAGAGATGCCCCGGCTCCAGGCCGAAATACCGCCAACGATCAAAATGAACGTGGCAGTCGATCGGACCACCACCATTCGCGCCAGCGTCCGCGATGTCGAGATCTCCCTGCTCATCAGCGTGCTCCTTGTCGTTCTTGTAGTCTTCATGTTCCTGCGCGAGATCTGGGCCACCCTCATTCCTTCCATTGCTGTGCCGCTTTCCCTCGTCGGCACCTTCGGCGTGATGTACCTGCTCGGCTACACCATCGATAACCTCTCGCTGATGGCCCTGACTATCTCCACCGGTTTTGTGGTAGACGATGCCATCGTTGTCATCGAGAACATCACCCGCTATCTCGAAAAGGGTATGAAACCCTACGAAGCCGCCATGAGAGGTTCAAAGGAGATCGGATTCACCGTCCTCTCCATGAGCACTTCGCTGATCGCCGTCTTCATTCCCATCCTGCTCATGGGCGGCATTGTGGGCAAGCTCTTTCGCGAGTTTGCTGTCACCCTCAGCGTGGCCATTGCTGTTTCCATGCTCGTCTCCCTCACTACCACGCCCATGCTGTGTGCGCGTTTCCTCAAGGAGCGCGACGAGAGCCGTCACGGCCACCTCTATCGCCTCTTCGAGAATGCTTTCGAGTGGGTTCATCATGAGTACAACTCGGCATTGCGCTGGGTTCTCCGTCATCAGTGGCTGACTCTCGGCGTCGCCATTGGCTGTGCCTTCCTGAATGTCTATCTCTTCCAGATCGTTCCAAAGGGCTTCTTCCCGCAGCAGGATACCGGCAGAATGGGCGGGCAAACCATCGGCGAGCAGGACATCAGTTTCCCCGCTATGCGAGACAAACAGCAAAAACTGGCCCAGATGGTTCTCAACGATCCTGCCGTTGACACTGTCACTGCATTCGCCGGCGGTGGTCGAGGCAGCAATAACACCGGATTTATGTTTGTCGCTCTCAAAAATCCCGATGAGCGCCCAGGCCATGTCTCTGCCGATCAGGTTGTGAACCGCCTTCGAGGCAAACTTCTCAGTGTTCCCGGAGCACGGACGTTTCTTCAGGCGCAACAGGATATCCACATAGGAGGCCGTGGCAGTGCAGCCCAATATCAGTACACTCTCTCCGACCCCGACGTCGATGAACTGAACACCTGGGCGCCGCGACTTGAAGCGCGCGCGCGCTCCATGCCTCAACTCCGCGACGTCTCCACGGACGAACAAAATCATGGCCTGGCCGAAACGTTGGTCATCAATCGCGATACTGCTGCCCGCCTGGGAATCACAACCGCAGCAATCGACCAGGTGCTCTACGATGCCTTTGGACAGCGCCAGGTCTCCACCATGTATACCGGGCTGAATCAGTACTTCGTGGTGATGGAGGTGGCTCCCGAGTTTCAGCTCAGTCCCGATGCGCTGAACCACATCTACATAAAGGTGGGTTCGACGGGGGCGGCCGCAGCTGTACCTCTGCTCGGATCAACAGCAGCCCCGGCAGCTCCCGCAACTTCGGCGGGCACTCCCACAGCGTCGCCATCAGCTTCGCCCTCTGGAGCTGCCGCAGCTTTCCCCACCTCAGCTGGACAGCTGGTGAGTTCGAACGGCAACTCCGGGGTTACCGCCGGTTCCGGCATCAGCTCCAGTTCGTCGATCAGCAGCACCACACCGTCTGCATCCGCCGGCACGAATCCGGTGGCCTCGAATATTGCCGCGATCGCAGCTTCCAACAATGAGTCGACGACCGCTGCGGCCATCAACGCCGGCACGCTCACCGGTATGCCCACGGGCGTTACATCTTTGCCGTTCGCCGTTGAGAACGCACCTTCAACGGCGGCTGCTACCGTATCACCGGTGACCACCAGCACCGGTGCCATGATTCCACTCTCTGCGGTCGCTCACTGGGAACAGAAGCGAACTTCGCTCACCGTCAATCACCAGGGGCAATACCCTGCTGTCACGCTCACCTTTAATCTCGCGCCTAATGTTGCCCTCGGAGACGCCGTCATCGCGCTGCAACACGCCCAGGCTGAAATGGGAATGCCCTCGACCGTTCACGCCACCTTCCAGGGGACCGCGCAGGCCTTTCAGGAATCGCTCAGGAACGAGCCTTACCTCATCCTCGCCGCTATCGTTGCCGTCTACATCGTGCTCGGCATCTTGTACGAGAGCCTGATTCACCCGCTCACGATTCTCTCCACCTTGCCCCCTGCGGGTGTCGGAGCAATTCTTGCTTTGCTCATTACCGGCACCGAGCTCAGCATCATGGCGCTCATCGGCATTCTTCTGCTCATCGGCATCGTGAAGAAGAACGCCATCATGATGATCGACTTTGCGCTCCAGGCCGAGCGCGAGCAAGGCCTCCCTCCCGTTGAAGCCATCTACCAGGCCTGTCTGCTGCGCTTCCGCCCTATCATGATGACTACACTCGCTGCCATGTTCGGCGGCCTGCCCCTGGCCATCGGCATGGGTGTTGGCTCCGAGCTGCGCAAACCTCTCGGCATCACCATCGTCGGCGGTCTGCTCGTTTCACAGGCACTGACCCTCTTCACCACGCCTGTTGTCTATCTCTTCTTCGACAAATTGCAGTGGCGCGTCATGAAGCTGCATCGCATCGGTTCGGAGCTCGAAGAACCGACCGGCGACTAGTCTGCCGCGCTTTGCCGGATCCACCCATCAGGATTTGCCTTAGACCGGTATGGTTACTATCGTTCGGAAAGATCTTCCTTTTCCTTTCAGTAGCTTAGGTTTCGCGGGTATCACAAAAGTCTGGCCTCATACATCCTTTGTGTAATGTCTCCCATGGTGACCTCGGTCTATTCTTCCGTGCATAGCAGTTCCGATTCTGCTACGTCACATCCGCCGATCCCCACGCCCCCTCGCTCCTGAGAATTAGCGGAACAGATGAAAAGCGGATTCCATGCGAAAGCTGCTAAAGGAGATCCGATGGGGAACCAGGGCTACCGGTCAAACTACCTCGCTGCTTTTGAAAGTGCCAATAACCAGCTTGAGTACATCTACGCTGAGTATCACGATCTTCAGCGCCGCCGGGAAAAGCTCGAGGGAGTCGTGATGGCCCTCGAACCTTTCCTGCAAACCGGCCGGAACACCACGCCCGAATTCCATCCCACTGAGATCGTCCGTATGGAGCCGGAGCTTGAGCCGATGGCTGCCGATATCTATACTGCTCCCGAGCCGGTTGCTGAACCTGTGGTTCAGGCCCAGAGTTTCGTTGAGCATCCGGCTGCTCCCGCATACTCACCAACGTCAGAAGAACTCGACCCGCTGCAACTGCGGATCAATCGCGCCCTCGGGCTTGCAGTAGCCTAGTCGAAGAAAGCCCTCGATCTCAACAGGCCGAGTCTCGTACTCGGCCTTCTCCATTTGGAAACGCGCAGGCTCTGTCGATACCTCTGCCGATAAGGCGAAAGGGCGGATCCTCTTTGGAATCCGCCCTCGTTGCAGTGGATAATCGGAATTCAAGCGCGCTCGTATACCGGTTCTTCCACCCCAGCCTTCACCGTTTCAATCAACTTGACCGGGTAATACGCATTCCGCGTGTACTGCTTCACCATCCGATTGGTATTGAAGTACGAGCCGTTGAACGCCAGCGTATTCCGCATCATCTTCGCCCACTTGTCGGGCTCGCTCCGATACGTCGGAACCACTGCGTTTTCCAGCTTGGCGTAGAGGTTGAGAGCCTCCTCAGCGTCATCCGCTCCGTCTTCAATCGCCCAGCCTGTCACCCCTTCGATACAGCCTTCAATCCACCATCCGTCCAGGATCGAAAGGCTCGGCACCCCATTCAGAGCCGCCTTCATGCCGCTGGTTCCCGAAGCTTCATACGGACGCCGCGGCGTATTGACCCACACATCCACTCCAGCCGTCAGAAGCGCCCCCAGATCCCATGCGTAGTTCTCGAGGTAGACAATGCGCAGCATATCGTTTGAGAGCCTGCCTGCCGTCTCGATCACATTGTGGATCAGCGCCTTGCCCGGCTCATCGGCCGGATGTGCCTTGCCCGCATAGAGAATCTGCAGACCGCCCGCCTGGGTGGCGATCTTCATCAGCCGCTCAGGATCCGTGAACATCAGGCTGGCTCGCTTGTAGGTCGCCGCGCGCCGTGCAAACCCCAGGGTCAACACATTCGGATTCAAAACCAGCCCTGTTCGTGAAGCCACCTCGGCCAGCAGCATCTCCTTGGCGCGGTGATGAGCGTTCAGGATCTCCTGCTCGGGCAGATCGATCGCATTCCGCAGGCAAAGATTGTCGCGTCGCCACCCGGGAATGCGCGCATCCAGCATCTGCTGCACCGATTCCGATACCCACGTCGGAGCGTGCACGCCGTTCGTGATCGAATCGATCTGATATTGCGGGAACATTCCGCGCGATACCTTCCCGTGCTGCAGCGCAACCCCATTGGCGTAACGCGAAAAACGCAACGCCAGCATCGTCATATTCAGCAGACCGTTTTCAAAGACGCCGAGCCGCTCCAGGCGCGACGTCCTGTCGCCGCCAAGAATGCGAATCGCCTGCTCCGTAGAGAACCGATCGTGTCCGGCCGGGACCGGCGTGTGCGTCGTAAATACACACTTGTTGCGCACCTGCTGGATATCCGCGTCTGTCGGAGAATTCAGCGGACCACCACCCATCGCGCTCTCCAGCAGTGCGAGCGTCAGCAGCGCCGCGTGGCCCTCATTCATGTGGTAAACATTTACCTTCATGCCCATGGCATTTGCCATACGCACGCCGCCCAGACCGAGAACAATCTCCTGCTGAAGCCGATAGTTCGTGTCGCCGCCATAGAGATGGTCTGTCAACCCGCGATCCCACCCCGAGTTGCCCTCGAGGTCTGTATCGAGCAGATAGATCGGAACAACATGGCCATAGCGTCCGACCATGTCATAACGCCACGCCCGCACGATCACGTCGCGCCCTTCGACCGAGACCTTGATCCGCGCAGCCTCTTCCGTGCACAGATCAGCCGGATTCCACGGTTGGACTTCTTCGGTCTGATCGCCTGCCGGGTTCAGATGCTGCTGGAAGTATCCCTTGCGGTGGACCAGAGAAAACGCCACCAGCGGAACTCCCAGATCGGCGGCAGAGCGAAGCGTATCGCCCGCCAGCATTCCCAAACCGCCGGAATACGTCGGAATCCTGCGGTCAATCGCAATCTCCATTGAGAAGTAAGCGACCAAACCAGAAGCAGGGGTGATTTCATAGGAGAAGGGCTTATTCAAATTCTGTTGCATCCTCTATATCTCTCTGCGGCGCTCGCAATGCCGACTGCGCATGACATCAACAAAATACAGTGCGTTCCCAACCTCAAAGCCCGCAATCCTGATATCGCGCTCAAACGTCCAGGAGGGGAATCTGGTCGTTCCCTCATTTGTAGGCAATTCTATGAAAACCTGTGAAAGATTCTAACAAGGAAAAACGGTTTTGTTCCCGGATACATCTCCTGCGGGGTGACTTCGGAGGGCCATGTTTTCCACTTGTGGTAAATAAGATGCAGTACAAACCTCCAGGGAAGTCGCGGGTCTTTCAATGCGAGAGACTAGGTGCTATTTTGTGCGCCCCGCTCGAAGCGTGGCAAATGTGGATTTGCGGGGTGATTCTGATTGCATCCGCGTAACTTGCGCTTAACTCTCGCGCAAACTCCCGCGCCATCTGCTGTTCCACCAGGTTGATCGTGCACCCGCCGAAACCGCCTCCGGTTAGTCTTGCGCCGATCAGGCCGGGTAACTTGTTCGCCAGCATTACCATCGTGTCGGCCTCGACGCAGCTTGCTTCGAAATCCTTGCTGTAGCTCTCGTGCGCCTCTGCCATCAATCGGCCAAGCTCTTTCAGATCGTGATGGATCAGCGCTTCTGCCGCAGCTACTGTCCGCGTGTTTTCGGTGATCACATGACGTGCGCGCTTCAGCGCATTGGGACTCATCTCGCCGCCCCACTTCTTCAGATCCTCGACGGTCGCGTCCCGCAAAAAGCGGACCTCGGGCCGGTGCCGCGCGATTACGCTGGCGGCTTCTTCCACCTCGGCGCGTCGCGTCGTATACTCGCCTCCCGCCACCGAGTGCTTCACCATCGTATTGGCGATCACGAGCGCCACATTGGCGGGGATCGGCGCGAGCCTGAAACTCAGATCGCGGCAATCCAGCAGCAGCGCATGATTCTCCTCACCATTCGCTGAAATGAACTGATCCATGATGCCGCAACTCGAACCTACAAATTCGTTCTCCGCTCTTTGGCATAAGCGCGCAAGTTGCGGACCTGGATAGTGGATCTTCAACAACCATGTCACCGCCAGCGCTGTCGCCACTTCAATCGCAGCCGAACTCGAGAGACCTGAGCCCAGAGGTACGTCTCCATAGAGACTGAGGCTCAACCCCTTCATCCGGTGTCCTTCGCCTGCGAGAATCACGATCACGCCGAGAGGATAATCGCTCCAATCTCCGCTCCCATTCGCCGGCAGCGCGTCCGCATCGAACGTACGCTCTTCCTTGAAATTCTCCGAGTAGATAACAATTTTGCCGTCTGTTCGCGGGGAAATCCCCGCCAGCGTCGCAAAGTCGATCGCCACCGGCATCACAAAACCTTCGGCATAATCGGTGTGCTCACCGATAAGATTCACGCGGCCCGGAGCTGCAAAAATCTCCGGCTCAGCCTTGAAGCGGCTCACATGCAGCGAACGCAGTTCCTCAGGATCATGCATTTGTTTTTTTCTCGATTCGTTCGATCTCAACTGCCATCGGCCAACTGAACGACTCACCGGGCCCTAGCTCACGCGACCACGGCCCTACCCCAAGGGAATCCACCGGCGCGGTTGAAGGCTCCATCGCCACGCAAACCTGCTTGGGACCCGGTTTCTCCGGCCAACCCCCATAGCAGATCCAAAGTCCCAGATACGGAGTTGCTTCAGCATCAAACCTTACGCGGACGCGCAGACCAATCGAGCCCCGCTCAAGCGCGCACCAGTTCTCGCTTTTGCCCAATGGACCGGCGAAGAGTTTGTCCCCGACTCCGGAATCGGCCGCCTCGATTACGCTCAGATCGGTTGTTCCTCCGGCCGAAAGATTCGCGATTGGCCACGCCACCGAATCTCCGCACAGGCGCTCCCCGCCGGAGCCTTCCAGCTTTACAGAATGCGTCGACTCAGGCAGCACGATGCGATCGCCCTTTTCCACCGCAAACAGCGGATGCGCCGCCCACGACCATGGCACCGAATATCTGCCGCAGTTGCGTACACGGTAGTTCAACTGAAGGCGCCACCCCTGCTCAGCCTCCAGCAACTCAATTCTTCGCTCAAGCTCGAGGGGCAGCGAAAAGCATTTCCCAAAAAGCGTCAGTGAACTTTCGCTTCCGCCCGCTGTTCCCTCGTCCCCTTGGTCACTCGCCCCCTGCTTCTGCCACTCCACCCGCCACAAATCTCCATGATCAGGAATGTGCGCCGTCCCTCCACGCGTGTCGACTGAGCATGCTGCCACCGACGGGAGACATTCATCCCATCCGCTGGCGTCGCTTTCATCGAACGACATTGTCTGTGTCCGGGTTGTGATGGGAGCGAGGGGCGCTTGAAGAAGCTCGTGAGATCCCACTCGAATCGAAGCTATTTTTCCGCCAAAACGGGGAAGAATCGTGACCGCGCATTCGCCGGACTGAATGAGAACGTTTTCACTTTTGGCGACAGATGTTCTTCCCTCAGTCATCTTCACCCATTCTCCACTTCAGAGTAGGCATCGCACAACGTTGCCCATATCCGGCCCAGCCATGCCTCATGCTCTGGTTTCATCAACACTGACCGAAGACAAGTCACGAGCCCTTCGCCAGGGCTGGCGGGCCCAAACCAGAATTGCGGCAATTGTACTAGCGCAAGATGCAGATTGCGCCGGGCGCAAGCCGAAAAAATCGATTGCGCCGCCCCCGACGCGCTTTCTGCCGTCGAAGCTCTCGGCTTCCAGACCACGATGTCCAGCTCGGGGCCTCCCGCCGCGATGGCGTCGAATCCTTCATGCTCACGGAGCCTTCGATCCAGTTCCACTGCCGCTCTACGGCCCATCGCCAGGCCGCCGGCTAGTTCGCCCCCCGGCTTCAGCGGAAGGAGCTTCTGGGTGGCCCAGAGCGCTACGGCAGCCGCTCCGGCCCGCGAGCACTCCAGGCTGATCTCTCCCAGATGCAACTCTTTCGAAGTGAAATAGGTGTACGGAGAATCGTGCTTGTAGAACCGACCCACTCCAGGGTCCCGGAACAGCACGCAGCCGCAACCATACGGCTGAAGCCCGTGCTTGTGAGGATCGATCACAATCGAGTCGGCTTCCCCGATCGCCTGATAAGCTCGTCGCGCGGACTCCTCAAGCTCGCTTTCGATCAGCTTGAAATAGCCGCCATATGCCGCATCCACATGCACCCGGAACCCGTATTTATCTCGCAGTTCCAGTATTTCCGGTAGCGGATCGACAGCCCCGATTGCCGTCGTCCCCAGCGTCACCACCACCGTACCCACATCGCCCTTGCGGAGTTCGTCCTCCAGTCTATCCAGACGCATCCGGCCGCGCCCGTCCGCCTGCACAGCGTCAAATTCCAGTTTGAGAACCCCTGAGATTCGGCTATGCGTATAGTGCGCCTGCTCCGACCCCAGAACCCTTCGCTTTCTTGTGCCTCGCCTCCTCGCTTCCTGGTTCTCTGGTCCCCTTGCCCCTTTGTCCCCTGGTCCCTGGTTTTCGCGCATCTGTCCCGCTACCCACAGCGCCTCCAGGTTCGCCATCGTTCCGCCGGAAGTCAGATGTCCCAAAAACTCGCTCCAGCCGAACATCCCCGCAATCTCCGCGACCGCCTCGATTTCCATCGCCGAGCTCGCTCGCCCCCCATCCCGCGCATGATTATTTGGGTTGATGTTCATCGCCAGCGCATAGGCTGCACGGGCCACGGGGTGAGGCGGCTTTAGCATCTGGCCGGCATAGAGCGGATGAAAGTACGGGTAGTTATCCCCAAGTCGACGGGCCGTCTCGTACAGAACCCTGGCGATTGCCTCCTCATCCGTGTCTGCCGGGCGCTGCGGATCGAATGCCGGCAGGTCGGCAAATCCCTCCTCCAACACCTCTCCGGCACCTATCAGTAATCCTGGAATTCGATCCTGAATCATAAAGAACTTCCACCCTATCACAACCGGATTGCGTGCGTAACTCCTGCACTTTCAAGCGCATCCCACACCATCGACTTTCGTACTCCCACAAATGAGAGCGGGAAATTTGGCGCGCGATGGTACACTGTGCCCAGCGTTAGAGTCGAACCGGGCGTGAGCAGTAACTCGCCCAATGCACTTCAGGTTTACCCGAAGTGCCGATCCAAGCAAGATTCTGCCAGTGGTCGCTCCGATTCATCCAGCGCAATTCAATACCAGGAAACACGTAAAAAATGGAACAAGGTACTGTGAAGTGGTTCAATGACGCGAAGGGCTTTGGCTTCATCTCGCGTCAGAACGGTGAAGATGTCTTCGTGCACTACTCTGCAATCAACTCGAACGGATTCAAAAGCCTGCAGGAAGGTCAAGCCGTGCAGTTCAACGTAGTTAAAGGACCCAAAGGCTGGCAGGCTGAGAACGTTCAGCCTCTGTAAGCCAAAGTTTAGGCAGAATCTTCAGCAATTCGTAGCAGACAGAAGCAAAGGCTGGGAGGCGATCCCGGCCTTTGGCTTTTCTGTGCACTGATGCTCGCTCTCTCGTTGGCTGGTCCTGTACGGACTTTCGTTGTCTGCTCACCACGCAAGCCACCCATCTCGTCACACTCTGCGAACCGCATGTACTTTCTCCTCGTAAACGCCAGTGGAGGCAATCATGTTCCGTTTGCGACCGGCGATCACGGCTTCTCTGCTTTGCTGCACCGTTCTCGCACCATCTTCCCCCATCCGCGCTCAGCAGCTCTCTGAACAGCGCATTGACGTCGGCGGATTCAAGCTCAACGTCGCCCAGGCCGGGTCCAAATTGCCCGTAATCGTCTTTGTCTCCGGACTGGGAGAGGATCTCTCCACTTGGCACGGCGTACAGCCCGAGGTAAGCCGGTTTGCACGCACCCTCTCCTACGATCGCGCCGGCCTCGGAAAATCTGATCCGTCCCCGGCAAGCAAATCCGTCGAGCACATGACGTCTGAGCTTCACGCGCTGCTTGCCGCGGCCAGGATCCCATCGCCCTGCATTCTCGTCGGACACTCGCTCGGGGGCGCAATCGTTGAGCTCTTTGCCTTCACATATCCCGATGAGACCGCCGGCCTCGTCCTCGTTGACCCGGAAGATGGCCGATTGCTTGAACGTCTCCAGGCCCGCATGCCCGCCGATCAATGGGACTCCCGCCAGAAAATGCTCGACCAGATGCTCGCTCAAGCCAATCCCGCCCAGAAAGCAGAAATTGCCGAGTCTCGAGCCAGCGGCAAAGTGCTGGCGAAAGCCACACCTCTCCCATCCGTTCCTGCTGTGCTGCTGACCGGAACTCTGAAGGATCTCAACTTCCCTGGAAATCCGCTCGAACAGGACCTCAAGCTCGAACTTCAGAATGAGACGCTCGCTACCATGCCCAACGCGCGTCATGTTCTCGTTCCAAACTCACGCCATTACATTCAGGAAGACGCCCCAAACCTCGTCATTCAAGCGATCCGCGATGTCCTGAATCAGACCGGCAAGACGCACTCGCCTGACAGGCCTTCCCCAGAAGATGCCAACTAATCCAGCTCGGTCAGCACGGACAACTCCGGCCACCAGTACGAGACCTCCATCAACCTTGCTCCTCCAATCTCGATCACTCTCGATACGGCGATCCTGCCGCCGCATTGTTCATAAAACGCCCTGGCACGATTACGCTCCAGCACCCACAGCGCGAGACTCTTGAATCCCTGCTCCATCAGCACCGCCGCCAATACCCGCAACAGCTCCCGCCCAATTCCCCGGCCCTGCGCTTCTTTCACCAGATAGAGCGAATAAAGTTCCGCGTCGGCGCCTTCAATTGCTTCCCGAACCTTGCCGGCATGTGCAAAGCCCACCACTTCGCCTTTCCGCTCAGCTACGAGGATCACGGTGTCCCCGCCCAGCCACTCCTGCCATAGCTTTACGCGCAAGATCTCATCTAGCCCCGCCAGGTACGCATCTGGCACGATCCCCGCGTAGGTCGTCCGCCAGCTTTCCACGTGCACGCGCGCAATTGCTTGCGCGTCCTCGGCCGTCGCTGCTCGGATCGACACCATGCTCGAACACTACTCCAGTGCTGCCTCCGGACTACCACTTTTGTGTATGGCTGCGAGTTACTACTGATTCCGCTTTCAATTACAAAGAGTGGATTGCTCACTGCACCCCCCTGATAACAGAATTGCGGAACGGGCCCAAATTCCTCAGGAGCTTCCAAATGAACCCCTTGCAAGCACTTACCTGTTTCGCCTGCAACCTGCTGGTACGCGAAGGTGGCCAGGATCTTGTTGAATACTCTCTCATCTTCGCGATGATCGCTCTCGGTTCGGTCACCGGAATGGGCTATCTCGCCTCCGGCATCAATGACGTTTTCTCGACGGTCGGCTCCACACTCACAACCAGCGTCTAACTTCGGCATTCGCCATCCACACCCAAAACCATTTCCGAATTCAATAAGTGCCGCGGCGAAAAATATGCCTCTCTGGTTGTGCCGTCTCACACTTCCGTCACTTCTTCTTCTGCACTGTTCTGCTTTTCCACGCTCAACGTGGATAATATGAATTCAACAAGCACTCATAAAGTTTTCAACGAGTCTAGCCGGTACGACCTCGTACGGAACGATCAGGGGGGTGGCTAGCGTCACGGGTCGAGGTGCGACGACTACCACCTTCGGCCCGTGATCCATTCTCCCGGTCGCATGCAGCGAACCGCCGGTCAGATCTACAGATCAAACCATTACTTTAGGGTGCTTGACTGCGGGTACCTTTGATATTCGGGGCGAATCCGATGCTACACTTCGCCCAGTACACAGCAGAAGTGAGGAGAATTATGGATCCCTATCGCGTCGCCTACGAACAAGCCATGACGGAGCTGAACGAGATCACTCGCAAATTCGATCTCCTCCGCTTGCAGAAGGCCCAGGTCGAAAACCTGATCAACGCCTTCCGCCCCCTGATCGAAAACGATCAGACCGCCAACGCCATCGCAGGATAATTCCGTACTCGTTGCGAATACATGCCGGCCCCGTGCCGGCATTCCTGCCATTGGGCGAATCAGCTCTTCCCCACCTCGACGCCAAATCTCCAAAGCAGAGCACGAAACTCCGCCGTGCAATTACTCGTATATAACCGAATGGTAAATTAAGAGTCGCCGTTGATACATTTCGACGCCGGACCAGCGCATTCCTTGTTGAAAATGAACCAATGGATCAGTGAACCTGCCACTGCTTGGATTCGACAACCCTGATGCTGCCTTTGGCCACTCTTCCTCCGCAATAAGGAGACTCGACCTGCCCCGCGGCTTCCAATGTCTTGCCGACCAGCGCGGAAAGATTCAGTCCCACTCGCTCCTGGAAAAGATCGGGGTATGGGGAGCACACGACGAAAGTGGAGTTGGGTGATTCTTTGAAGTAGATGGTCACCCATTGGGGCGAGCCATTGGGGTCAACTTCCACGCGCGACACGGTGCCGACAATCGTGACATTCTGCCCCATCCAATGAGGATCGTAGGCGGCGGGTGACTGGCGCGTTCCGGCCCATCGCTGGCGGTTGTCCTCTTCCTCGCGCCGGATCATTTGCGCCTCAACCTTGACATTGGGGTTGCCGGCTGCGTCCGCGGCAAGGATCTGTTTCTGTTTCTGCTCTCTGGCAGCCTGCTGTTCTCGGGCATGCTGCAGACGCCCTTCCGGCGAGGCGGCATACGCTTGCCTTTGGCGTTCAGCCTCAGCGGCGGCTGCGGCTTGCGCACGTTGCTTCTTCTGGACTTCATCGGCCTTGGCGAGCATGTTATCTAGCGCCTTGTACACCTGTGCATCGGTCACGGGAGGATCGGCGTCTTCCCCGCCTCCGATTCCTTCTACCGCATGCAGCTCCCGACCTGCGCCGCTCGGCGAGATATTCAGGTAGTAATTGCGATTGCAATTTGATGTCTGCCCCGGAAACACAGGGCACGTGCGACTGTCCTGATCCTCGAAGTACAGAGCGGAAGTGATCGGAAGGAACAGGCCGTTGATTTCCTGAGCGCCGTCCGATGGAGTCAGATGCATCGTCGCGCATTCGGTTTTTGGATCATCATTGATGCGATATACCGTATTGACCCACGGCGCACAAACATCCACCGTCCCCTTGCCGCTCGACAGGATCGGCCACTCTTGGAACCACTGAACATACTTGCCGAGATCGGGCACCTTGGTGACTTTGCCAGAACCCCACTGGCCCTTCGCATCCTGAAAACCAAATCCAAGGTAGGCCGCGTAGCCATACATGTCTGAATAGACCGTCGTGCATTTGCCAGACGCGATGACGGTGGAACGGATCGCCCAGTAATACTTTCCCAAGCCGCGGGCCAGGTCCGCATTTTTCATTGCCGTTACCGCCAGGACAGGAACGGTCCCTTTGTTACAAACATCAAGATTCACCCACGGATATGCATACAACGGCCGGGCAGCCCCGCACACGAGTAAGAAAAGAGCGGTTTGCAGCACAAGACTGGTAACGCGTGCTTTCGTAGCTTCCTCCGATCCTGCCGCTCAGGGCCACTGGACGGGGCGGGATTGAACCATGATTTCCGTTGTGGAAACCGCGTAATCATACATCTAGGACATCGAGCTTGAATACCCGAATACGACTTGGTGTCTGCGTATATCAGCATGGGATCTTGAGCCGTCCCGAATCTTAGACCCGCAGCGAGCAACGCCTCATTGTCAAACCATCAAAGGCGAGCTTTAACTTCTTGGCTTCAAAGTGACAGTCGCCGGTGATTGGCCGGCAGTGACCCCCAGCGTCTCCGAGACTCGCGAATGGCGGTACAATTGTGCGTTTCCGATGGCATGTCCTGCGCCGAAAGGTTGAAGGTTAGATTCGCTTCCACGTCTGCCGAACGAAATGGGCGAGAGAACCTGAGATTGCATTGGAGAATGATTTAGTCCTGTCGTAAGCAACTCGCAAAATACAAAATTTTTCCATTCTCCTTCCGCAATCGGCGTTGTACACTTCCGCACAACCAAAGCTCTAGAAATCAGGACCTGTCGAAGCGGATCCCCGTGGCTTCCGATCAGCCATCCTTTGCGCCCTTGATCAGGCCTGTTTGCACCCATGAACTGCTCGCAGATCCCCAGCACCGAACTGAACCGAAACTGGAGGAACGAAAAATGACACGAAATCTGAGATCCGTTTTGGTGGGACTTTACGGTCTCGCTGCCCTCACTCTATGCGCCACGCCCGCCCTCGCACAGGCGCAGGAGATCAAACCCAAACCGCCCATGTATTCCTACGTTGCCAACTGGCAGGTCGCTCGAGCCAACTGGGGCGACGTGGACAAGATGGCCGCTCCGGTCAGCGCAGTCCTGCAGAAAGCCCTGGATGATGGAACGCTCGTCGCCTATGGTGACGACACAACGCTTGTTCACACGGTCGATGGCGCAACCAACGACACCTGGTGGTCATCGATGTCGATGGCCGGCATCGTGAAAGTTCTCGAACAGGCTCGCGCAGCCACTGACCCCCACTCCACCGCACTCAATAGCGCCAGGCACTGGGACCACCTGTGGGTCAGCCGTTATTACAACTGGAAGCCTGGCTCGAAAAAGGGCGCCTACACCTACGCCTCCGATTACAAGCTCAAGGAGACCGCATCCAACGACGACCTCGACAACCTCTGCCAGCGCCTGATCGTGCCGATGCTCGAGAAGCTGCTCGCTGATGGTCACCTCATCGAATACGAAATCGATACCCTTGCCGTACACACGGAAGCGCCCGGCGAGTTCTCAATTGTGATGATTGCTAACAGCCCCGAAGACCTTGATACCATCCGCGCGGGTATCCTCGCCTCCGGCAAAGACCATCCCCTCGCGATTCAGGCGTTCGGTTCCGCTACCGATAGCAATGGCCATCGAGATGAATTGGCCCGAACCAACGCCATCTTCAAATAGACCGCTATCGATTCCGGGTCTGTGGCCCAAGCATCCGGCTCCGTGCCCCATTCATCGCAGCTTTTCGCGATGAGTGGGGCCGGATGCCCACTGAACACTGCCTCTCACCCCGTATTCCGCAGCCCCGCCGAAATCCCGCTGATTGTTGCTGCAATCGCGCGATTCACATCCGGCGTGTCCTCGCCGGCGCGCTTTCTGCGCAGCATGTCCACCTGGATCAGGTGCATCGGATCCACATAGGGATTGCGCAGCTTGATCGAGTGGGCCAGAACGCTATTCGTCTCCAGCAGCTCTTTCTGATTAGTAACCGCGAGCACAGCCTTCACTGTCCGATGGAACTCCGCTTCGAACATGTCATATATGCGCTCGCGCAGCTTCGCATCTCCCACCAGCTCCGAGTACAGCCGCGCCGTCGACAAATCAACCTTGCCCAGAGCCATCTCCACATTGCGCAGCAGGTCGATGAACAGCGGAAACTCCCGCGCCATCACCCGCAGCAGATCGACCGCGCCCTTCTTCTTCGTGAACTCCTCAATCGCATAGCCCACGCCGAACCACGCCGGCACCATCAGCCGCGACTGCGTCCAGCCAAACACCCACGGAATCGCCCGCAGATCAGACAGCTTTGGCGACTTGTTGCGCCGCGCCGGCCGCGATCCGATCTTCGCGTGCTCCAGCTCGCCCACCGGTGTCGACTGCTCGAAGTACGTCACCACATCCGGATTCTCGAGCACGTACTTGCGATAAAACCCGAACGAAATCTCCGAGAGTTGATCGAGCGCCGCTTCCCACTCCGGCATCAGCACGCCCGTGAAGTGCCCCTTCGGATCGCGCGCATTGGGCCGCGCCAGCGCATCCAGCGACGCCGCAATCATCAGCTCAAGGTTCCGCTCCGCCAGCACCTCGTCCGCGTACTTGAAATTCAGAACCTCGCCCTGTTCCGTAATGCGCAGCTGCCCTTCGAACGCATCCATCGGCTGCGCAAAGATGGCGCGATGTGTCGGGCCTCCGCCGCGCCCCACTGTTCCGCCCCGCCCATGGAACAGCCGCAGTTTCACCCCGCATTCTCTTGCAACCTCGTGCAGTCCGCGGTGCGCGCGGAAGATCTCCCACGTGCTGGTCAGCATTCCGCCGTCCTTGTTCGAATCGGAATACCCCAGCATCACTTCCTGCCAGTTACCCCATGAAGCCAGCAGCTTCTTGTAGTCCGGCCTGCTCCACAGCTCTCGGCAAACTTCCGGGGCCTGCCGCAAATCCTCAATCGACTCGAACAGCGGCACCGGCATCAATCCGGGGTCGCGTTTCGATCCCTCTACGGTGACTCCGCCCAGTCGCGCCAACCGCACCACCGCCAGCACGTCTTCAACACTGGAAGCCCCGCTGATCACATACTGCCGGATGACCTCAGGCGAGCAGCCCTCCTTCATCTCGGCCACAACCCGGAAGGTCTCCAGCACCGACGTCGTCTCCGCCGACATCTCCGCCGGCAGCACCGGCGCGATCGTATCGCTGATCGCCTCCTGCAGCGCCGCCGCATGAACCCGCGCATGTTGCCGGATATCCAGTGTATGCAAATGCAGTCCGAACGTCCGCACCTGCAGGATCAAGGGATCGATCAGCGTCTCTGCAATCCGCTCGCCTGCATTCGCCGTCAGCGATGATCGCAGCACCTCCAGGTCCTCGATAAACTTGTCTACCGAGCAGTACTCAGGCAATACCTGCGCCAGCTTCTGCTGTCCCTGCGTCAACGTGTATGGCATAACCGGCAGCATCGTCGAGCCATGCTTTCCCGTGAGTTCCAGCGTCCGCTGGATCCGCGCTTTCACGCAGATAATGAATCGCCGGTAGTACTCGAACTCATATTGCGCGCCAAAGACCTGAGCCTCCGGCGTATGCACCAGCGCCACGTACGCATCCAGCCGCTCGCGCAACTGTTTGCTCACTGGCTTCTGCTGCGCGCTCGTCGTCAGCAGATCGATAATCTCGTCCAGCCGTGACTGGTAGTAGAGCAGCAGATGCCCGCGCGCCAGTTGAATCGCATCGCGCGTCACCTCTGGCGTAACGAACGGGTTCCCATCGCGGTCCCCGCCGATCCACGACCCGAACCGCAGCACCAGCGGAAGTTCGTGCGGCTCGATCTCCAATCCATACGACGCCCGCAGCGCCTCCGCGATCTCGCGGTAGAGCCCCGGCAATGTCGCAAAGATCGAGACATCGTAGTAGTCGAGTCCCATCTTTACTTCGTCGTATACCGTCGGCCTTCGCGACCTCACCTCATCCGTCTGCCACAGGCTGGTGATCTCCGCTCGGATTGCATCCTCAAGCCGCGCCAGTTCCAGTTCCGGCACGGGGATTCGATCAAGCCTCGCCAGAAACTCTCCGATCCGCCGCCGCTTCGTCATCACGGTGCGCCGCGCCACTTCCGTCGGATGCGCCGTGAAAACCGGCACAATCAGGATGCGCCGAATCCACTGCATCGCCTCTTCTGCCGTGATGCCCACGCGTCGCATTTCGCAAAGCGTCCCGGCCAGCGATCCCCGCTGTTTTTCTGTATCGCCGCTCAGCTGTAGAGCAATGCGCCGCCGCTTGCGGTGGTTCGTCTCCGCCAGATTGATCAGCTCGAAGTAGAACGCAAACGCCCGGCTCAGCAGAATCGCCCGCTCGGCCGGCAGCGAATGCACCAGTTCCAGCGCCTTGGCGCCATGACGCTCGGCTTCTTCGTCGTTGCCGCGTGCCTCGGAATCCCGCCGTCGGATCGTCCCCTGCCGTAGCGCCTCGACATGGGCAAAGAGATCCTCGCCCGCCTGCTCGCGAAGCACCTCGCCCAGCAGGGTCCCCAGCGACCGCACATCCCGGCGCAGCGGAGCCTCCTTCAGCTCACCAGTGCGCGCCTCAAGTTCTGCCAGCCTCTGCGACCAGCTATCCGGACTCCACAATAGGGCCATCGTGTCTCAATTATCCACGACCCGCAATGACCGCCGTCTCACCAATGCCATTGCCGCCGGAACGAGAGGCCGCCCCTCGCCTTTACAAATCTTTACCTCTCTTAACCATTCTTGATCGCACCGTCTCCGCTCCAATGCTCGAATCGGAGTAGAGAGGTGCTCTTATGGCGCGAAAAACTATTTGGATAACACTCGGCTGCGCGTTGCTTGTCGCCGGAATTACCGTCGCATGGACGCAGACCCAAAGGTGGGCCGGACCTCACGGACACTTCTGGTTCCACCACGGCCCGATGGGCTTTGTCGCCCGCGAGCTGGACCTGACCGACAACCAGAAGTCCCAGATCAAGACGATATGGGAAGGGGAGCGGCCTAACGTGTCGGAACTCGTCCACAAATTAGCGTCGGAGCAAAAAGAGCTGAATGCTCTGACACTCCAGAACGGCACCGCGGATGACGCCAAGCTCCAGGACATCACCACGCGTGAAGGCGCGACGCTCGCGAAGCTATTAGCAGAAAAAGAAAAGGTCAGGGGCAAGGTCTACGCCCAGGTTCTCACTCCCGCACAGCGCACCAAAGCCGACGATCTCCTGAAGCGTCTGAGCTCCCATCTCGATCGCCTCGCCGACCGCATCGGCAGCCACTAATAAATTTCTCTTTGACTAGGAAACAAGGTGCATCTATGAAGACGAATCTTCCCCATTCGTTGTTTGCCACAAAGCTAACTGCCGTAGGGCTTGTCGGGTGCGCGGTTGCAATCTGGATCCAGTGGTTATCCGGTGATCCGTCGTATCCGAAGTTTCCTCCTGGCCCGGTCTTTTTCATAGCCGTTGCCGCCATCGTCATCTACGGGGTCCGCTGGTGGTGGACCCCGCTGCTGGGATCCCTTCTCGCACTCCTCGTCACCTACGGATGGTTCGCGAGGTTTCCGAAGCAGATGGAGCGCCTCAGTCACCCGGGCGGCATAGGGCACTTCGCTCCGGGTATTTTCGTTGGCACGCTCGGGATGATTATTCTGCTGCTTCTTACAGACGCGGCCGGCCTGGTCGCGACCGTCCAGAACTACCGAACTCGCAAGCACGGAACCGAAAACTCAAAGATGGTCCTGCGATTTTTCGGCGCGATCTTCGTACTCATGGGCGCTGTTGTGTTGCTGAGCCATCTCCACTCTGACCGCTATCACAACTTGATGCATATGATTTGGGGCGCGTTGGCGCTCGGAGCGAGCTTCCTCTCAGCCAGAACAGCAAAGCTCTTCTGCATCGGGTCGGGGCTGTTCTACTTGTCGCTCGCGATACTGGGGCTGACACTGGGCGATTCCGCAATGAGCAGAGCCTGGCAAGCGGGTCCCATGCTCCTGCACACCGGGGACCACGTCTTTCACCTCGTACTGGGTTCCATCTTCCTCGGCTTTGGGATCCTGCCTCTGCGAAAGCGTCACTATCAGGAGATCCAGGCAGCCTCATAAGCCGAACTCAGCCGCAAAAACCATGCACGCCGGGCTGCCAACTCCCTCGTACTTTCCAGTGAACGTCAGCCGTCCGCTCTTTTCATCCACCCGGAACGTCGTAATCACGTCGCTGCGCTGGTTGCAGGCATACAAAAACCGGCCGTCCGGCGCCAGCGCGATGTGGCGCGTGTAGTCGCCTTCAATCTGCGTGTCATCGACATGCCGCAGCATCCCGTCACTCCCTATGGCGAACGTGGCAATCGAATCGTGCAGCCGATTCGCCCCGTAAAGAAACCGGCCATTCGCTGCAATCACGATCTCGGAACAGAAATTCGTTCCCTGATATCCGGCCGGTAAAGTCGATAGCGCCTGCTCGTGAGTAAGCGCGCCGCTCTCCGCGTTATATCGGAAGAAGGCCATCGTCGACGCCTCTTCCTGGATCGAGTAGAACCATCGCCCATTCGGATGGAACGCGAAGTGTCTCGGGCCATCGCCCGGTGGAAGCGTCACAAATGGTGTTGCAGCCGGCATCAGCTGCCCGTTCGCGCTGTCGAACCTGTGAACGTAGATCCGGTCCTGCCCAAGATCGACATGCAGCACGAAACGATTCTGTGGATCAGCATGGATCATGTGCGCATGCGGCGCATCGTGCCCGCTGATGGCGAAGCTTCCGGGAGGTGCGCTCGATGCGTGCTTCGGTCCCAGCGACTCTGCGTCCTTGTGCGCAAAACATGCGGAACCCAGCCGCCCATCTTCGAGAATGGGCAACACCGCGATGCTGCCGCCAATATAGTTGGCCACAAAAGCGAACTTGCCGCTGGCGTCCACGCTCATGTGTGCCGGGCCGGCACCGCCCGAATTTACCGTATTCAACGGCCGTAATTCGCGCGTCTGTTGATCAATCGCAAATGCGGTGACCGAACCGCTGTTCCCCTCGTACGTCGCAATCTCGTTTACTGCGTACAGGTACTTGCCCGATGGATGAAGGCTGAGCCACGAAGGGCTCGGCGTCTCCGCAGCGAGCTTCACCAGTTTCAGTTCGCCGGAGAGGGAATCCACTTCGTAGAGGTAGATGCCCTTTCCATTCCCCGAACCATCAACGGGCAAAGTGTACGTACCTACATAAGCGAAAGCCGTCTTCCCGGCCGCGGCAATTAAGCGTGTTTGTTGGGTCGCGGCGATTCCAAAAGCCGCCCCGTTCAGAAGAAATGTTCGTCTCGAGTGTCCCAGTGCAGCTCTCCTCAATAGGGTCCATCATAATTGCAGCTCACACCGGCCCGTCTCTGCGCTGAAGCGTTTGTGCGTTCTTATTCTGCCTAGCTTCTCGACCAGCGGTGATTCGGCGACTTTAGTGACGCCGAGATGCCACAAAGATGCCCCACGATTCAACCCTGCAGGATTTGCCCACTTCCGGTCAGCCGGCGATTGCGGCTTAGAGTGAGCGACCGGGAAGCCAACATCTCGATACATATCCCAGACTCGATGAGTGCCTCAGCGATTGTGCATTCACCCACCTATTGCATGAACAAAGATCTACCGGCTGCGCGAAGTTAAGTCACGCCTACAGCAGCGCTCTCGGTAGGTCAGTGATTGCGGTTTGCATCTGACTCGGAGCCCCGTGCCAATGCTTGTGTATCGACATATTCCCGAACGTACGTCAATTTGCCATTTCGAACTGTGATGTCGAAGATCCAGTGATCCTCGAACGATTTTGTTCGTAGCTTTGATTTTTCCAGTAGGGAAGCCGACGACCAGACACGATCTCCCTGCGCTATGAACTCGGGAGGCTGAGGGAATGAAGTCTCCACCGTCTCATTGGCTTTCTGAAGTAGCCCCTCCAGCCCCGCATAGCCGGGGTACGTGCCGGCCAGTGGCCAGTCCTCGCCCGGAATGATCCACTCAACATCTTCGGCAACCAACGACAGCAGAGCCTGCTTATCGCGGTGGCCGAGTGCCGCAAGAAAGTTCTTCACAGTCTGGACGTTCTTTTCGATGCTCATCGAAATCTCTCCTTCTCCCTTGCATTAGAGCGTGTCCGATATAGTCGGACGTTTTGTGAAGTATCGCACCCGCTAAATCGCGCGGTCGAGGAACTATTGCTGCTTCTTGAACAGGTCCTGGAAGATGAGTGGTCCCCAGACGCGGCCCCGCGCGTGCACCAGCAAGCCGCCCTCGTTAAGCTTTCCGAGAGTGAGGGGGGCGAATCCAAGTCTCTTCGCCAGGTCAACGACTGGAGCGATCGCGTCCTCATCATCGCTCGACAAAAAGATGACGCGATGGCCTCCCTCAACAACCGGATCGGTAGCCAAGGTAGCCGCACCCAGGTGGTTAAAACCTTTCACGACCTTAGCGCCGGTGAAGGACTTCGCAATGAAAGTGGAGGACGGGAGACCGTCCAGTTCCTCAGGCGGCAACGGAAACGAATTCATTGCGTCAATGACCGTCTTGCCCTTCCAACTTGGCAGCGCCTTCGCAACCTCACGATGTTCTCCGAATGGAATTGCCAGGATGATCGTGTCGGCCTCGAGCGCATCCCGCAGCGACTTGGCGACAACCGTGGGGCCAATCGCCCGAGCCTGATGCGTCAACGCCTCGGGCGGCCGGCGGCTCGCGACGATCACCTTGATGTTGTTACGGGCGAAGGCGTGGGCGAGTGCCTGGCCGATCTTTCCGAATCCTACAATTGCATAGCTCATAATGTTCTCCGATCTGGTGTTTGAACTCGAGTTTGAGAAGCGTGGTCCGAGTGATGACCGAGCTGGGGGGCCAGCTCCGGAACCGCGCCGACGTCAGACCTGTGCCATGCCTCCATCGACGGCGAGATCCACACCGGTGACAAAAGAACTTTCATCGGAGGCGAGGAACACGACGGCGGCCGCAATTTCGTCGGGTTTACCTCTGCGACCAAGTGGAACCTGCGAGACGAACTGGTCGGCCGCTTGCTGGGCTTGCTCAGGAGTGAGGCCTGCATTCTCAAGTGCTGGAGTGTCGATTGGTCCGGGGCTTACCGTATTCACGCGGATTTTGCGGTCTTTCAGCTCCATGGTCCAGCCGCGCGCGAAGCTGCGCACAGCCGCCTTGCTCGCGGCGTAGACGGTAAACGCCGGCACTCCCATTACGTTCGCGACTGAAGAGTTCAGGATGATCGACCCTCCATCTTTGAATAAGGGGAGGGCCTTTTGCGCCGTAAAAAACAGTCCCTTCACGTTCAGGTCGAAGGTCTTGTCGAAATGAGCTTCGGTAGCCGCTTCCAGCGGCGCGACTTCACCCCAGCCGGCATTTACAAAAAGTACGTCGATGCGACCGTGTTTCTCTTTCAAGACTGCATAGAGCCGGTCCAAATCCTGCAGGCGCGTTACGTCGCCCGTGACCGTCGTAACATTTCTCCCGATAAAGGCTGCGGCCTCTTTCAGCTCTTTCTCGCGTCGACCGCTGATTACAACGTGCGCGCCTTCTTCAACGAAACGCTTGGCTGTGGCTAACCCAATCCCGCTGTTTCCGCCTGTGATTACTGCAACTTTTCCTTCAAGCTTTCCCATGACGACTCCCTCCGTATTCGGTACAGTAGAGTAGATTCTTTGGCGGTGGACGGGAACTGCTTAAAAGTCCATTCTTTTTGTCTATTCGTCCATAAATAGAGGCAAACGTGGACCCGATTACAGACATCTTCAGAACGATGCACGTCACCGCGTTCGGTCTTCACAGGCTGGAAGCGACGGCGCCTTGGGGCCTGAGACAAGAGAACGAGGTCAAAGTACACGGCAGGCTCTCCGGCAAAACGATGCCGCCGGCAGACTTGGCGCACTTCGCTATGCTTTCGCGGGGAAACTGTTGGCTGAGTGTGGAAGGGATCGAGGAACCGATTCCGCTCATCGGTGGTGATTGCTTCTTGCTGGCGCGGGGGACTTCGATTGTTCTGCGCGACAGCCCGCGAACGCGTCCGAAGTGGACCTTTCGCGAGATTGGGGCCAGGGCTAACGGCAATGTCGCTCTTTGTGGCGGCGGCGGCGTACCCACCACTATTGTTTGCGGGTCGTTGAGTTTCGATGAGGCCAGCCTGAAGCCCCTCACTCAGCTCTTGCCGAACTTTATTTTGATGAAGGCCGATCAGGCACGCACGCTGGCGCTTCACAACACCGTGCAGGCGCTGGCGTCGGAGATGGCAGAACAGGTGCCCGGATCTGAAGTTGTCGCGACTCGGCTAGCCGAGATACTGGTGATCCAGTTGTTGCGGGCGCATATCGCGTCGGAACCGTCTCGCAACAAGGGATGGCTCCGCGCAGTCTTCGATCCTCAGTTGGGCACCGCCCTGAGTGCCCTTCACGACAAAGTGGATGCACCGTGGACGGTCGAATCCCTGGCCGAATCGGCGGGCATGTCTCGCTCTGCATTCGCAGCACGTTTCAAAGAGCTACTCGGACAAACACCGCTGGAATACATAACCGAATGGCGGATGCAGAAGGCGATGCAGTTACTTGAACAGCGCGACAAAAAGCTCATCGACATTGCCCGGTCGGTGGGCTATGAGTCCGACGCTTCGTTCAGTAAGGCCTTCAAGCGAGTTGTCGGGGCCAACCCTGGGGAATACCTCAAACGTGGTTTTGAACGCCTCAGCCGTGCCGAAATGGCTAAGGGTTCTTGAAGCGGAGGATAAGTACTTGAGACGACCATGGATCTGTGGCAAGTCGCGCAAAGGTTGAATAGCGATTTCAGGCCGAGTCGTAAACTGACCCGCCCCCTCGGTGAGCGGTAAGGTTTCGAGTCAACAGTCGGGGCTCAAAAGCAATGATTGCTGAATACAGGCGGGCTTGTATTTCGAGTCGCCCTATAGCTTCTCTCGGTGATGATCATCTGGTTGCTTCTTCTTCAGATGCTTGCATAAGCGCCCCTTTTCACTCCCGCACATGCGCTTTCAACCAATCCTCTTCACGCTTTGCCATCTTCTGGTCCTCCGCCAGCATATCCGGTTTGAAACGCTGAACGACGGACAGCATCCTGTCTGAGTAGCGCGGTATCTTCACTGGATCGGCGCCATTCAAAATAGCCAAAGCGGTTTCGTTCGCTTTCGCGGATTTCTTGTCGAAGATCTGAGCACCTAACGAAGCGTCGGCGAGGCGCGGTGCGCCAAAATAGCCAGGCCAACCTTTTGTTCTGGCATTTTTGACCAGCTCGGGAATGCTTTGCGACGTCCACGAAACTGCGCGGCGATAATCGGGAGCCAGCAGATTCGGCTTCAGGAAGTCGAGTACGCTGGTTTCGTCCGCTCCGGAGTGGATCGTTAGTCCTTCTTCATTGAGTGCCGCGGGAGAAAGGAATTTTGCTTCAACTCCACAACAGTCGGCGACGGGCGCTAATCCGAATAGGTTCACCATCGTTCCGCCGTAGGAGTCGTGGAAGTAGTCGGATGCGTCGTCGAGGGCTTTGAGGTTTGTCGGGGCGCCATGATTGTGAATTAAGAACACCCACCGAAAGCCCTGGGCCCCTAAGGCATTTCCGAGATCCATAAATACCTGACGGACCGTCGCAGTGCGAACGGGATAGCTGCCCGGGAACACGGCTAGTTCTCCGAGCGTATTTGCCGGGTCACTGCCGAGCGGAATCTGCGGGAATACAACAACGGTCCATCCTGGTTGCAACACGATTGCCTTTGCCAATGCATCGGTGAACGCCTGGGTCATGTAGCCGTCCGTGAACGACGGCAAATACGGGCCGTGTTCTTCGAGGATTCCGCCAGGAATAAGCGCCACGGTCTTTTGCTTGTTGAGCGCCTCGATCTGCCGCGTGTTCATCTCGCCGATTTGGAGAATCTGGGATTCAGCCAATGGCGCGGATGCAAAGAGGAAGGCCCAGATGGCTCCCACGCATAAAACGCTTGAAACTCGACTCATTGCCCCTCTGATCGACGCATTATGACGATTTACCTAAGCTCGCACATCTACCAAGGTCCGGCAAGTGCAGCACCCTAATGCTCAGAGCCGATCTTGAGAGTGAGCTCGGTTGCTCGTGAGCTAGATAGAAGTAGACAGGTCGCCGCTATTTCCCAGGATCGATCCCCATATCCGAGGTTCATTCCGACGATCGCGACGGTTCAATGAAAGCGTAATCGCCAATTCACTCACTGAGAGCGGCTTCCTAACGGGAGCAGAGATAGATACGAGCAACGGGCTTGGGCTAAGTAATGTCGGAATTCCGGCTATACGGAAGCACTCCACCAATTGATGGCACAAAACCGGGAAGCATCCCGGCGCAGCAACACTAGAACTCCGTCACTTCGCCGCATCGGAATCCTTGTTTACCGTAGCAGCCCTCAGCGCCTTCTTGACTCCCCGATACGACCTCACCAGCGCATTCCCGGTCTTCCGCTGTGCTGTGTCCAAAGCTCCCGACGTGTGCGTGTCCGCAACCGTCAGCGCTGAATCCGTTGCGCGGAATCCCGTCGCCGCACCGCCCAATGCCGCACCGCCACCGAGAATCACAGCCTGAGCCGGCCTTTTCCCCGGATTCGCCAACGCGATCTCATCGGCTGGAAGCGCGTCGACCCTCGCTGTGAGCGCTCCACCAAAGTCGCTCCGGCTCATCTTCTGCCGCAACGGCCACTGCGGCGATGCAGCCCAGGTCGCACCATTCATTGGCGTCGCAACCTCGCCCACGTTGACCACACCGACAGACTCAAGCGGCTCGGCACCCTCGCACTCATCCGCACCGCAACCGTGCTTGCACATAGCCTTGCTCAGAAATGCAGCGTGCTTGCCCGCGGAAACCCAGATCTTCGGTCCATGCGATTCACCTTCCAGAGCTTTTGCTCGCGCAAGCTGGCTCGCATCGCACACCGTGTCCTCGTGCGCCGCGGCATACCAGTAGCGCGCCTCCCACTCACCGGAGCTGTTGCGGCCAACAAGCACCGAAACATGCTCCGCATCCAGATCGTGACCCGCTTCGCCGCAATCCCGGCTCCACAAATCGTAGTAGTGCAGTTCAACTTCGCCGGCAAGATCGGTCGAAGGGAACGCCTGCCCGTAGATCGCTCCGCTCTCAGATCCCGCCACGGGCTTCTCGAGAAACGGCGTGAACTCGGCCGGCTTTTTCGCGCAGTCTCTGCTGCTAATCATGAACTGCGGCCGGAACTGCTCCAGCAAAGACTGCTCAATCGTATCCGTCAGTCCATCATGATCGCTGTCGAGCGCGGGCGCATCTTTGAAACTCTGTGCGGCAGAGCATGAGAAACCAATCACCAGCAGAGCCGAAAGACAGAAAAACCGCATTGGCCCATCCTACTCGCTCATGCCGGACTACAGCCGAGATCAGGCCCCTCCACTCGTCAAGGCTGCTCCGGCTGCCGGACCTTGAAACCGTTGGAAACAGAAGAAGAAGGCTGCGGAAGACTTTGCAGATTGTTTCACCGGTTCAGGCAGAATCAGATCGAGATCCCGATCGGGCGAGATCCTTCAACCCGGGCCGGCCATGTCGGCTGAAGTGTCCACTTAATCAAAATCGGCCGTAAGCAAACGCAAATACATGAAAAGAGGAAATTTAATCCGTAACTCTTTTAAATTCAAATTGTTGGAATCGGGGATTGCCGTAAGATGCTGAAAATAAATGATGGGAGGGGGGAGGGGGGTCATGGTTCTGACCTTTAGCGGTCACTAAAGCCTGCTATGCGCCCTCAAGCTGCAGCATCAGCTCTTCCCACTCCTCCGTGAGTTGCCCCAGTTGCTCCCGCAGAGCCGCCGCCAGTTCCGTCAGCCGATGCGTCTCCGCCGCCGAGACGAACACGCCCAACTGCTCCTCCGTATGCGCTATCGATGCCTCCATCCGGGGAATCTCCTCTTCCAGGAACGTGCACCGATCCTCCATCTGCTTCTGCTTGATCGGATTCAACCGCCGCGGCCTGTTGTTCGCGGCTCCGTCCACCCCACCCTCGATCACGATGGTGGCCCCGTTCGCCGCCGGCGCTCCAGCCTCGTCTCCTAATAAACCGGGTAGCCCAGGTCTTGATTTTGAGACCTGGGAGAACTCCTCGTTTGAAGAAGGAGCTTCGCCGGCCATGCGGGCCGCGATTTCCTCCTTCTTTCTCAAATAGTCTTCGTAGTTGCCTTCGTAGGTGGTGATGACTCCGCTCTCAACTTCGATCACACGGGTCGCCAGGCGATCGATGAAGTACCGATCATGCGACACAAAAACTACCGTCCCCGAAAACGCTGCGATCGCATCGAGAAGCACGTCCTTCGCACGCATATCCAGGTGATTTGTCGGCTCATCCAGCAGCAGAAAATTCGAAGGCGACACCAGAATGCGCGCCAGCGCAAACCGGTTCCGCTCGCCCCCCGAAAGGACGCCCAATCGCTTGAACACATCATCGCCCGAGAACAGGAAGCATCCCAGCAGCGACCGCAACTCCGACTCTGGAACCTTCAGCGCCGCTCTGCTGATGTCATCCAGCATGCGCGCTTCTGGATCGAGCACCTTGTACTGGTCCTGCGCAAAGTACTCGCTCACCACGTTGTGTCCGAGTTTGATCGTCCCTTCCGTCGGCAGTTCGACACCAGTCAGCAGCTTGATCAGCGTCGACTTGCCCGCTCCGTTCACGCCAACCAGCCCAACCCGATCTCCGCGCTCGATACTGAACCGCGCATTGCTGAAAACCCGCTTCGGTCCGTAGCTTTTCCCCAATCCTTCCGCCTCCACGACCATGCGTCCAGAAGGCGCTGGCTGCGGAAACTTGAAGTGAATCACCGGTTCTTCTTCCGGGATCTCGATGCGCTCGATCTTCTCCAGTTCCTTGATGCGCGATTGAACCTGCTTCGCCTTCGTCGCCTGATAGCGAAACCGGGTGATAAACGCTTCGAGATGCTCGATCTGATCGCGTTGATTCTTATATGCCGAAAGCAGCTGTGCGCGCCGTTCATCCTTCTGCGATAGGTACTTCGTGTAGTTGCCCTGGAAGATCGTCAGCCGCTTGTTCCAGATCTCTACGGTGCGGTCAATTGTCACATCGAGAAAGTAGCGATCGTGGGAGATGAGAATGTACCCAAATGGATAGCTGTGCAGATAGCCCTCGAGCCAATTTCGTGTCTCTAGATCCAGGTGATTCGTCGGTTCGTCGAGCAGCAGCAGGTTCGGTTTGGCAAGCAACAGCTTGGCCAGCGCGATCCGCATCTGCCAACCGCCCGAAAACTCGTCAACCTGCCGCGACCAGTCCTCCTTGCCGAACCCAAGTCCGGTCAGAACGGTCCCAACCTGCGCGTCCAGCGCATAACCATCCAACGCATGAAAACGCTCCTGCAGCATCGAGAAGCGCTCAGCAGCCGACTCGTACTCGGCGCTGGCGTGATCCAACTCCGACATTTGCGCTGCCGCGCGCTCAATCTCGCCCTCCATTGCGCGCAGCTCATCGAATACGCTCAGGCATTCCTCGAACACGGTTCGTCCGCTGAGCCGCAATCCTTCCTGCGGGAGATAGCCGATACTCATGCCGCGCGTCTGCTGCATGATCCCGTAATCAAGCGACTCGAGACCTGCCAACACCTTCATGAGCGTGGACTTGCCGGTTCCGTTCGCCCCGACGAGCGCTGTCTTTTCGTTATTCCGGATCAGCCAGTTCGCTTCGGTAAAGAGCACGCGAGCCCCGAACCGCTTTCCGGCATTCTGCAGAGAGAGCATTCCTCTCCCATTTTCGCAGAAGATCGGCTAACGTCTGCCAGAAGGAGCCGACGCGACAGGCTGCGGCGTTGGATAAGCAGGCTGCGCGGGGCCTGGAGTGAACCCCTTTAATGCGTCCAGGTCAGTCTTTACCTTCTGCCACTTGTCCGGATGCTTCTTCGCCTCGATCGAAGCAGCAGGATCCGAGTAGAACCCTACGATGTTCTTTTGCAGTGCCGGAGACGTCGCGTCGAACTTCTTGTCTGCGAGTTGAGAGAGCATCTTTGCGTAGGTGTCGTCGGCAAGACTGTACTCGCCTGCTGCAGTCGGCTTACCGCTGTCGAGATCGTTGTCGGGCAATTGCAGAGACTTCTTCTGGGCGTTCCCCAGCAGCGCTCCGTAGTGATCGACTGTTTTGTTGATGCTGGCGAAGTACATACTCTCCGTTTTCGGAGTAGGAACATTGAAATCCAGCGCCTTCAAGGGCCCAACTTTCGGAATAATCTTTAGCAGCAGAGCGAGCAGCCGGGTGCCGAAGCCAGCATGCTGGTAGTTCTTACCCCACGATTTCTCATAGTCCGCGCGGGATAGCCGATACAGGAACTTCTTCTTCTGAAAGTTCGGCACCTCGCGCATGATCTCTTTTTTGTGCGTCTTCAGCGCCACCTGCGTCATGTGGGGAATCAACGTGCTCACCGAATAGCGGAACGAGCCGATTGCCAGATCCTCGTGCTGCACTACGTCCTTAAGCTGCATGCCGTAAATCACGGGGAAGACTCGCTCCAGCAGTTCCTTTGACACTTCGAAGCCGATGAAGTCGTGATACTGCTGTGGCGCATACCTCTCCTTCGCCACCTGCGCCATGTCGAACCCGAACTCAGTACGAATATGTGCGGTCTTGTCCTGCGCATACAGCACGATCGGTCCGAACTTCGCCCGTAGCTTCGGATACGTAATTGCGACCGCCTCGTTCACTGCTGGATGTCCCGTGACATCAGCCGCGTAGTGCGAGAGCGCACCCAGCGCGAAGGCATATTCGTCAGCGGTCTGGCTCTCTTTGATGAGCTCCAGCACAAAATCGCCGCTGCGCACATAGTGCACGAGATCGCTGAACTCTTTGTTGCCGAACGGATAGTAACCCATGTCCTGGATGACCGCTCCGCCGTACGCGTAAGCATGCGCTTCGCGCATCTGGTCGTCCGTCAATCCCGGATAGCGCGCCAGAATCATGGGCCGTAAGTGATCGTTCCACAGCAAATCGATGATCTCTTCATGGGTAAGCACGGAGTAGGCGTGCGATGTGCCGGAGCCGGCGAGCAGGACCAGTAAGATGGCAGCAACTCTTACAACTGGGGCGAAAGAGCCCTTCAGAGGAATGAAACGGGAAGTGAGTACCTTATGCATCTTTCGGGCTTTCTATAACGATCGTTAATTACCTGGAACTCTAGGAGATACTCTCTATTTCGATGCCCGACAACATGAGGGCGTTGTACTCGGTGTGGAACCCGAATCGAGGTCACTTGAAATGCCCTCACTGCAAATCATTCTTCTGCGATGAACATTGGCAACCGCGCGACTTGGCGACAGCAGGGCCGCTCATGTAAAACAGGCGACGGAACCGAGCATCATTTTTGCAGCATGTTCCAAATTCTGCTCATGAACAAGCTCTACCCGAATCCGAAAGCCGCGCTGGAAGGTATCGTACGTGACGGAATGCTCCTCGCTGTCGGCGGTTTTGGTCTATGCGGTGTCCCGGAGGAACTTATCCTGGCACTGCGCGATGCAGGCGTTCGCAACCTGACCATCGCCAGCAATAACGCTGGTGTCGACGGCGCGGCTCTCGGACTTCTGCTGGCGACGCGGCAGATCAAGAAGATGATCTCAAGCTATGTGGGCGAGAACGCCGAGTTCGAGCGCCAGTTTCTGGCGGGAGAGATCGAAGTCGAGTTCTGCCCACAGGGAACTCTTGCGGAACGGCTGCGCGCAGGGGGAGCGGGAATCCCAGGCTTCTATACGCGTACTGGTATCGGCACCATCATTGCGGAAGGCAAAGAGCACAAGGAATTTGATGGGAAGACTTATATTCTTGAGCGCGGAATCCGGGCAGACCTCGCACTTGTAAAGGCGTGGAAGGCGGACAAGCACGGAAATCTCATCTATCGTCGAACGGCGCGCAACTTCAATCCCAACGCCGCCACATGCGGCAAGATCACAGTGGCTGAGGTAGAGCAGTTGGTGGAGCCCGGCGAACTCGATCCCGACGAGATTCACACGCCAGGCATTTTCGTGCAACGCCTGGTGCACGTGCCCAATCCCGTTAAGCGGATTGAGAAGAAGACTACGAGAGAGGGCTGAACTGATGCCTTGGACACGCAACCAGATGGCTGCACGCGCGGCGAAGGAGTTGCAGGATGGTTTCTACGTCAACCTCGGCATCGGTATTCCTACGCTCGTCGCCAACTTCATTCCCTCAGGCGTAACGGTAACTCTCCAATCGGAGAACGGGCTCCTCGGCATGGGACCCTATCCGCGCGAATCCGAGGTCGATGCCGATCTCATCAATGCCGGGAAAGAAACGGTAACGTTCGTTCCTGGAGCAGCGACGTTTTCCAGCGCCGACTCGTTTGCGATGATCCGTGGAGGCCATATTGATCTTGCGATTCTGGGAGCAATGCAGGTTTCAGAGCGAGGAGATCTGGCGAATTGGATGATTCCCGGCAAACGCGTCAAGGGAATGGGAGGAGCGATGGATCTTGTTTCAGGTGTGCGCCGCGTGATCGCCCTAATGGAGCATACAACGCCCGACGGAGGTCACAAGTTGCTGCAAGAATGCACGTTGCCTCTGACGGGAAGTGGCGTGGTTCATCGCGTGATCACGGATCTCTGTGTGCTTGATGTAACGGAGCAGGGCTTTGAAATTTTCGAACTAGCCGACGAGGTTTTGCCCGAGCAGGTCCAGGAACGAACCGGCGCGCCGGTTATATTCCGCTAGGCGGTCTGCAACTAAAGTCGCCACGTCGGTTTCCTCTTCTCGAGAAAAGCAGAAACACCTTCGCGGAAATCTGGAGTTTCTCTCGAAGCCGCATTCGCCTCCAGCGCCATGGCAATTGCGGAATCCAGCCATGCTCGATTCTGGTCGATCAGCAATTGTTTGGTTGCTCTCAGCGATGCAGGGCTGTTCGCAAGCAACGTCTCAGCTAAACTCTGTGCGCGGCTCATCAGCTCGCTATGGGATACCACTTCATTCACGAGGCCGATCTGATGGGCTTCTACGGCCTCAAAAAGTCTGCCGCTTAGAAGCAAATCGCGACAGCGCTTTTCGCCGACTTGCAACGATAAGAACGCAGAAACTAGCGCCGGGATGAAGCCGATCCGAACCTCGGTGAAACCAAACTTGGATGCAGGTGTCGCCAGCGTGAAGTCACAGACCATCGCCAAGCCTGTTCCACCGGCGATCGCAGGCCCATGCACTGCTGCGATTGTGGGTACCGGCAGCTCACGAAGCGCAACAAACAGCCGTGCGATGCGTTCCGCATCTGCTCGATGAGCGGCGGTGGTTTTACTCTTCATTAACTGCAACTCAGACAAATCCAGCCCCGAACAAAACGCCTCACCTGCCCCAGCAAGGATGAGCACTTGGCATTGCGTTGCTGCGGTCTTTTCCAATGCTTCGATCAGCTCAGTCTGCATCTCCTGCGTCATTGCATTCCGGCGCGCGGGACGATTCAGGGTAACTGTTCGGATTGGAGGATTGTCCTCGATCAGAATTGTGTTATAGCTCACGCTTCCTCCAGTTACACCGGCTGAACGTCACTGAACGGGAGACCCAAAGCGACTCGAGATTTCATTGCTCGACGCGATCAACCGATCTAATCCCTTGAGCTCTGGCATTGCAGCTCCGCATCGTAGCAATTCCTCCACAAGCATTTCTGTTGGGAGATTGCCAACGAGCACGTCCTGGGCGAACGGGCAGCCGCCAAGGCCTCCAATCGCCGAGTCGAAACGCCTGCATCCGGCGTTGTAGGCAGTTCGCACACGCTCAGGAGTCTGATCGCGGCGAGCGTGCAAGTGCGCGCCGATTTCAAGGTCGCCGTATTCGGCGATCACCGCGGCGAGAACTTCTCCGATTTGATTAGTTGTTGCCAGACCAACTGTATCTGCAAGAGAGATCTGCGTCACTCCGCATTCGGCGATTAGATCACAGGCTTGCAACACCTCATCAGTGTTCCATAGATCGCCGTAGGGATTGCCGAACGCCATTGATACGTATGCAACCACGCTCCTGCCTTCGTCCTCGGCAAGTGAGTAGACGGCCTGTAACACATCGAGAGCCTGCTCAAGTGTCTGATGCTGGTTACGACGAAGGAATTCGGGAGAAATCGAATACGGAAAACCGAGTGTGGTGACGGCATCATTGCGAACCGCGCGTTGCGCACCTTTCTCGTTCACCACAATTCCGATGATCTCGACAGCCGAAGTTGGCCCGAGTTGCGAAAGTACCTGCTCTGAATCTGCCAACTGCGGTACCGCAGCAGGCGAGACGAAGCTTACGGCGTCGATATGTTTGAATCCCGCATCGATCAGCCTGCGCAGGTACTCGGCTTTTACATCTGGAGCGATTTGATTGGGTAAGCCCTGCCACGCGTCACGCGGGCATTCGATGATCTTGACAGCGTTTGTCATTCAATATTTCGTTCGAGTTGAAGTAACTTATCCGCGAGAGGGATACACCTTCAGAATCTCTCGCGCAATGACCATGCGTTGAATTTCACTGGTCCCTTCGCCAATGGTACATAGCTTCACATCACGATAATACTTCTCGGCAGGATAGTCTTTGATGAAACCATAGCCACCAAAGAGCTGGACGGCATCATCGCAGATCCGCACTGCCACTTCGCTGGCAAACAGCTTGGCCATCGATGATTCGCGGGTAACTTTGCGACCAGCGTCTTTCAGCACAGCTGCTCGCTGGGTGAGGAGTCGCGCGGCGTCAAGTTCAGTTGCCATGTCGGCCAGCTTCCACTGGATTCCCTGAAACTCGGCGATGCTCTTGCCGAACTGCCGACGTTCTTTCACATAGCGAAGGGCAGAGTCCAATGCGCCGCGGCCAATTCCCAGCGCGAGTGCGGCAATTGAGATGCGGCCACCATCGAGAACCCGCATGGCGTCGACGAATCCTTCGCCTTCGACGCCCACCAGGTTCTCCTCGGGAATCTCACAATCCTCGAAGATCAGTTCGCTGGTGTCGCTGGCGCGCAGGCCAAGTTTGTTTTCCTTTTTGCCTGGACGAAAGCCTTTTGTTCCCTTCTCTACAGCGAATGCGGAAAGGCCGTGGGTTCCCTTGGTCTTATCCGTCGATGCGATGACGACCGCGACATCGGCATAGTGACCATTCGTGATAAAGGTCTTGTTGCCGTTCAGAATATAGCGATCGCCTTTTTTTACGGCCGTGGTGCGCGAGTTGCTGGCATCCGATCCTGCCCCCGGCTCGGTCAGTCCCCAGGCTCCGATCCATTCCCCGGTAGCAAGCTTCGAGACATACTTCTTTCGCTGAGCATCGTTGCCGGCGATAAAGATATGGTTCGTACAGAGGGAGTTGTGCGCAGCAACAATGATGCCGATTGAGCCGTCGACTGATGCCAATTCTTCGATCGCCAGCACGTAGTCCACATATCCAAGGCCTGAGCCGTTGTACTCCGGCGGAAAGATCACACCGAGCAAGCCCATCTGACCCAGCTTCTTGACCACGTTCAGCGGAAATTCGCTCGCTTCATCCCACTTCATCACATTGGGAGCGATCTCGCGTGCTGCAAAGTCGCGAATCTCACGACGAAGTTGCTCCTGCTCCTCAGTTAGCACGAAGGGATATAGGCTCTCAGTTGTTTCGAGCTCGACGCTCATGTTGGCTCTCCTGTCCGTCCGGGGATCGACGCCAGCTCTGTTGCTGACTGGGTAAGATGCCGTGATGCGTATCTACGTCAAATCATGGCCCGCTGGTTATGTCTGCAGAACTCCGGGGTTGAACTTTGGGACATCCGGATTCAAGGCACAGGCTTCCAGGGCGGTAATCAACACGTCGCGAGTTCTGGCCGGATCAATGATTGCGTCGATCCAGAGACGCGCTGCCCCATATCGAGGATCAGCCTGCGCGTCATAGGTTGACTTGATTTCGTCGTAGATCGCCGCTCGATCCGACTCGGAAAGGGCTTTGCCCCCGCGTTCAACCTGTTTCGCGCGAACCTCGGCGAGGGTACCTGCAGCGGATGCTCCACTCATGACGGCGTAGCGAGCGGTCGGCCACGCGAAGAGAAACCGCGGATCATACGCCTTTCCGCACATCGCATAGTGCCCTGCTCCGAAACTTCCGCCGATGATCACAGCAATCTTCGGAACCACGCTCGTACTGACCGCGGATACCATCTTTGCGCCTGCACGAATGATGCCCGACCACTCAGCGTCTTTGCCGACCATGAAGCCGTTCACGTCGTGCAAGAAAACAAGCGGCACCAGGTTCTGATTGCAATCCATGATGAAGCGGGCAGCTTTCTGAGCACCCTCGGTATATATGACGCCGCCCACTTCGATTCGCTTGGCTCCTGCTGCCGGCCCCATTGCAACGGTCTGGTTTTGATTTGTCTTTTGGTTAGCGACAATCCCAACGGCATAACCGCCGATGCGCGCATAGCCGCACAGGACTGTTCGGCCGAATTCCTGCTTGTATGCGTCAAACTCGCTGCGATCGACGATGCGCGAGATCACCTCGCGCATGTCATAGACATTGCTCGCCCCGGGAGCAGGATTCAGTATCGAATACACGTCTTCGACGGCGTACTTTGGTGCATCGTGTTTGGAATCGTAAGGAGTACGGCTAAATCGATCTGCAGAAGCAGTTGCTGACGACCGTGTTCCAAGCTTGTCGACCAGCGATCGCATGCGCGCGAGGCAGTGATGGTCGTCGGGTTCTTTGAAGTCCACGGTGCCCGAGATCTCAGCGTGCATCGCGGCGCCGCCCAGTTCTTCGGGATCCGTTTTCTGACCGATGGCCGCCTGCACCAGGGACGGACCCGCAAGAAACAGCCCGGACCCTTCGGTCATCAGGACCGTGTCGGTCATGACTGGCAAATAGGCCCCGCCCGCTACACACATTCCCATAATCGCAGTGATCTGCGGTATGCCCAACGAACTCATCACCGCGTTGTTGCGAAAGACCCGCCCGAAGTCATCGGTGTCCGGGAAAACATCCTCTTGAAGCGGGAGAAAGACGCCTGCGGAATCGACGAGATAAAGAGTGGGAATGCGGTTTTCAAGAGCGATGCTCTGTGCCCGAAGCACCTTTTTGGCCGTCATGGGAAAGAAAGCGCCGGCCTTCACGGTGGCATCGTTGGCGATAATCATGCAGAGCCGGCCGCAAACGCGTCCGAGTCCCGTCACAACGCCCGCTCCTGGTGCGCCGCCATATTCGGCATACATGTCGTGAGCAGCCCACAGGCCAAACTCGAGAAATTCCCTGTCTTTGTCGAGGAGCAGATCGAGGCGTTCACGAACTGTGAGACGCTTCTTTGCGTGCTGGGCAGCAGCAGCTTTTGCGCCTCCGCCCTGCCGGATCGCCTCCTCCTGCGCGCGGATGGTTTGTAGCAGTTTGACCAGCGCGGCCCGATTGGTTTTTGCTCGGGGAGAATCCGAATCCAGACTGGAATCGATCACGTTTTGAAGCTTGGGGCTTTCGGCCATTCCTGACTCACGCAAACTCGCAGACTATAGCACCTTGGATGGTAGGTCCGTCCAGACGGTCACTCCCAGTCACTCGATCCCATCCAATCCCGATTCACGCTGGAGATTTCGATCGAGCACCACGCCAGTAAAGAATCAGACCCAAAAGAATGGAAATTGCTGTTCCGCCGATGAGCTTGATTTCGAACCCGGCTTTGTTCACCGATTCACCGGGCGGCACAGCCGAAACAATGATGCCGAGAAGCACGACCGCAAAGCCTAGCCCTCCGCAAACCCACGTGCCCGCAGTTCCCCCAGGAATCAATACAGCATGAGGGTTTTGCTTACGGTCATTGCGATAGGCCAGCCTGATAACCGCTCCGAACATGTAAAGAAACGGGATGAAATAGAGAATGATGGCAGCATCGATCAGGAACTGGTATGCCTCGATCACTGTGGGACTCTTGATCTGGCTTACAAGCAGGATCAGACCTGAGGTGATTGCCTGCACCAGGATAGAGATATACGGCGTTTTCCATTTCGGATGAATTTTGCCGAAGGCAGCAGGCAGATATCGATCGATGCCGACGACGAATGGCACGCGCGCGATCCCCGCAACCGTACTGCCCACGCCGCCCGCGTTTCCGAACGTAACGAGCACGGCAGCGAGGACGCCGAGGAACCCGATTCGCAAGGCCATCGACCCGATCGTGATCGCGCTGAAGACTCCGCTCTGCGGATCGACACTCGCAGCCGGCATCAACGTCAAAATCGCAAACGTGCCGACGATGTACATCAGTGCAATGAGTGTTCCGGCTCCGAAGACTGCGCGCGGCAGCGTGCGTTGTGGGTCGCGGACCTCTTCGCTCATTGCTGAAACCAATTCAAGCCCGGTGAAGGCGAATGCGATCTGGGACCAGAAATTTACGGTATCCCAGTTCCAGCTTGGCATCATGTTCCTGAGCGTAAAGTGGGTGGCGCTTCCACTCCTGAGTCCGACAATCAAGGCGACCACGGCCAAAATGACGAGCGGAACGTACGTCCCGACACCGCCGGCGTTCTGCAGCCACTTTCCGATGTTCAAGCCAATGATGTTGAGTACTACGGCCACTAGCAGAAGACCGAGCGAGACAGTCAGCAGGAAAGGCCGGTCCTGCGCGAGAGCGGCGCCACGCCCACCCATGATGTAAGCGGCCATGGATGCACTTGCCAGCAGCAGGCCGGGGAAATAGAAGACGGTGTAGATCCAGTAGGTCCAGCCGGCTACAAAGCCGTGGAAATCGCCAAACGCTTCCTTCGACCACGCATACAGTCCGCCTTCCTGGGGAAAGCGCGAGGAGAGTTCGTTAATGACGAGTGCCCCTGGAACGAAAAAGAAGACCGCGGCGATGACCCACAAGCTGATCGAGGATGTGCCATTATGACCGGCTGCGGCAATCCATCGCGGCCCAAGAACGGCGGCAATGTTGAACAGCAGCACATCCCAGAACCCCATGCTTTTGCGCAGCTGTGACTTGGAATCTTGGGGCGGAGGCGCGGCAATGCTCATGACGCTACCTCAGCCGGGGGCCAAACAGGTTCTTGCATAAGCGACCATCATAGTGGCGCCTCATCAAGGGCACAAATGGCGGAGATCACTCAGGGTTGCCCGAGCCGGAAGCGCTCGCGGACCTCATGCTTGGGCCCGCCCGGCCCGAGAAACGACTCATAGAGCAGAAACTCCGAAGCGACAAATGAAGGGAATTCAACCTGCTGCTTGACCCGGCTCTGGAGTCGTCTCAGGTCGCGGACCCGGTCGTCGCCTTTCGCTCTCGCCAGGGTGAGGTGGGGATGATAAGGCCGATCTTCCGCAGTCAACCCGCACTGTCCTGTCGTCGGCACTATTTGCTTCTCCAGCATTCTCAATTCCGGCGACACATTTACACCCACCCAGAAGACCCCAGCACGATCGAAGATACCGGTTCCGCTCAGCCAGACAGGAACCTCGGGCTCCCGTATCTCCCCGAGACGAGAAACCACGCATTGATATTGCTGGATCGACGTTTCGCCTAAAAACTTCAGTGTGATGTGCCAGGTATCCGGCGAGCTCCACCGCAAGTTGTCGTCAGAAGTACGCAAACTGCGTGAGAGGTGCTCCAGCGCTTCGAGCACTTCCGGGGGCAGTGGAATTCCGACAAACAACCGCATAATCACTTGAGATCAGGTGTACTTGGCGAAAGCTTCGATTTGCTTCGCCTGGTAGTCACGCCTTTCTACCGGGGACGACAACACTGTGGATGTCGATGTCGCCCCCAGAGCGGACAGCCGGTCGATGAGCGTTTCCAGATGGCGGATCGAAACCACGTCAGCTTCGAGGATGAACGACTCCGAACCTGTGATCCGATGACAGCGGCTAATCTCGCTCAGTTCCTTCAACACGGATACGGTCCGGATGATCTGCAGCTCGCCTCCGGGAATGGTCAGCCGCACTATGACCCGGATCGGCACTCCAAGTCTGGCGCTGTCGAGCGATGCGTGGTAGCCCGTGATCACTCCCGCTTCTTCGAGTCGGTGAACCCGCTCAGCAACCGCGGGAGTGGAAAGGCCGATTTGGCGGCCGAGTTCCGCAAAGGAGGTGCGCGCGTTCTGCTGGAGTGTCTCGATGATCTTCCAGGCAATCGCATCGAGTTCAATCTTGTTTGGAACGGTCTTATGTACCATCTACAAGGGATCCTTAATCTGAATCTATATTAAGGCTAAAACCTTTAGGTACACGGCCCCAATTTTCCGAGAAGCGCTATGTTCAGACATCTGCGGCCGGGCCTATCTTAATCCAACAACCGGGAAAGGGAGCTTCCCCATCAGCTCTCCCCATCCCGACACTGGGAGGTACCCACATGAGCGCAAGCGTGCATTCCGCTCCAGCACATCTGGATTCGACGCCGACCACGCAATCAATCCCCAACGGCAATGATTTTCTTCCGCTGAAAGGCACTGACCACGTCGAGTTCTACGTGGGTAACGCACGCCAGGCAGTTTATTTCTATCGCGCCGCTTTCGGCATGTCCCTTGTGGCATATGCAGGGCCTGAGACCGGGCAGCGCGACCGTGCTTCCTATGTCGTGCAACAGGGCAAGATCAGATTCGTCCTCACTACCCCCTTACGCGGTGGGAACCTGATTGCGGAACACGTGGGCCGCCACGGCGACGGCGTGAAGGTGGTCGCGCTCTGGGTGGACGACGCTCGAAAGGCGTGGGAGGAGACAACAAATCGGGGCGCCCTCAGTGCGGCGCAGCCTCACGTTCTGGCAGACGATCGCGGACAAGTCGTCCTGTCGAGCATTCGAACATACGGCGATACGATACACACTTTCGTGGAGCGGAGCGACTATCGAGGAGTATTTTTGCCGGGGTATCGGGCCATTACCGATGATCCGGTCGCCAGGCCAACTGGATTAATTCATATCGATCACATGGTGGGCAACGTCGGATGGCACGAAATGGACGAGTGGGTCCGGTTCTATTCGAAGGTGATGGGCTTTTCGCTTTACCAACACTTCGACGACAAGGACATTTCGACCGAGTATTCGGCGCTCATGTCAAAAGTGATGGCCAACGGCAACGGCTACGTGAAGTTCCCGATCAACGAGCCGGCGGAGGGTAAAAAGAAGTCTCAGATCGAGGAGTACCTCGAGTTCTACGGCGGCCCTGGTGTGCAGCACATCGCACTTGCGACAAACGACATTCTGCAAACGGTGAGCCGACTGAGCCAGCAGGGAGTCGAATTCCTGCATGTTCCGCATACGTATTACACGGAGCTTCAGAGCCGCGTAGGGGCAATCGATGAACCAGTCGAAGAGCTCGAAAACCTCGGAATTCTCGTAGACCGCGATCCCGAAGGCTATATGTTGCAGATCTTCACGAGGCCTGTCGAAGACCGGCCCACCTTGTTCTTCGAGATCATCCAGCGGAAGGGGAGCCGGAGTTTCGGCAAGGGCAACTTCAAAGCGCTCTTCGAGGCAATCGAACGCGAGCAGCAGGCGCGCGGCAACCTGTAGCGGAGGGTGCAATGACAACGCAAACGCTGACGGCTGCGGCGCCTTACCTGATTGAACAGACTTACTCTGCCTACACGGACGAACAGCATGCGGTCTGGGCGGAGTTGGTGGGCCGCGTGCTTCCTGAATTGGAGAAGCATGCGGCTCGCGCTTATCTCGATGGTTTCCAGATCATCGGGTTGCAGCGCGACCGTCTTCCGCGCTTGGCCTCAATCAGCGCGCGACTTGAGCCGAGGACCGGCTGGAACTCAACCCCTGTGAGCGGATTCCTTCCAGCGCCGGCATTTTTTGAGATGCTGGCTGCGCGCCGTTTTCCCACCACCACCTGGCTGCGACGCCGTGATTCGCTCGAATACACGCCGGAGCCCGACATCTTCCACGATGTCTTCGGCCATGTGCCGATGCACGCCAATGAAGTATTCGCCGACTTCCTTCAACACTACGGTCGGATTTGTGCATCCATCGAAGATGAAGCCGTGCTCGAGAGGCTTGGCCGGTTGTTCTGGTATACCGTTGAGTTCGGCTTGATCCGGGAAGGCGCTGAAGTGAAAGTCTATGGCAGCGGCTTGATCAGTTCGCAAGGCGAGTGCAGAAACGTAACGGAAGGGCATTGCGCCGTACACGCTTTTTCATTGGACGAGGTGCTCGACACTCCGGTAAAAGTGGACGAGTTTCAGAAAGTCCTCTTCGCGATCAGCAGTTTCGATCAGATGTACGAGGCCATGCACGAAGCAGAACAACGGGTCCTGCAAAACAGTTTGTAAGGTGAAAAGCATGTCCGATGAGCTCCGGTATCAGACCGGTTTTGGAAATGAGTTTGCCACCGAGGCTGCAGCTGGTGGCTTGCCATATGGACAGAACGCACCGCAGAAGCATCCGCTGGGCCTGTATACAGAACAATGCAGCGGAACCCCGTTCACCGCACCGCGAGCGACGAACCGCCGAAGCTGGACGTATCGCATACGCCCGTCCGTTACACATCGGCCTTACGAGGAGATTCCAGCAAAGCTGATTCGCAGCGGACCCTTCCTGGAGGTTCCTACTTCACCGAATCAGCTTCGCTGGAATCCGCTGCCCATCCCCGAAGAGAAGACCGACTTCGTTGACGGAATCGTAACCATCGGCGGGAACGGCGATCCGGCGATGCAGACCGGCGTCGCGCTCCACATCTACGCGTGCAATACCTCGATGGAAGACCGCTTCTTCTACACGGCAGACGGAGAGCTGCTGATCGTTCCACAAATGGGATCAGTTCGCTTCCACACTGAATTCGGCATTCTTGCGGTTGCTCCCGGCGAAATCTGCGTCATCCCGCGAGGGGTCAAGTTCCGCGTCGTGCTCGTTGAGAATCAGGCACGCGGATACATCTGCGAGAACTATGGCCTTCCGTTTCGCCTTCCCGAACTTGGCGCGATAGGAGCCAATGGCCTGGCCAATCCGCGCGATTTCAAAGCACCGGTCGCAGCCTTCGAGGATCGGGACGGAGAGTTTCACATCACGGCAAAATTCCTCGGACGCCTGTGGTCGGCGTTCATCGATCACTCGCCTCTCGATGTCGTCGCATGGCATGGTAACTATACGCCGTACAAATACGATCTGGCGCTCTTCAACTGCATCAACACCGTTTCCTTCGATCATCCCGACCCGTCGATCTACACCGTATTGAGTGCGCCTTCAATCACCCCCGGAACGGCCAACTGCGACTTCGCCATCTTTCCGCCGCGCTGGATGGTTGCGGAGCACACATTCCGTCCGCCCTGGTTCCATCGCAACCTGATGAATGAGTTCATGGGTTTGGTCTTCGGCGCTTACGACGCCAAAGCAGAAGGCTTCGTCCCGGGCGGAGCCAGCCTCCATAACTGCATGGCTGGTCACGGTCCAGACGCCGAAACATTCGAGCGCGCCTCCAATGCTGAACTCAAGCCCCAATACCTCGCCAATACGCTTGCCTTCATGTTCGAGACGCAACTCGTAGTACGCCCCACGGAATTCGCGATGAAAACACGCATCCTGCAGCATGAATATTTTGAGTGCTGGCAGGGACTGAAGAAGAACTTCAAGCAAGGCTCGTCCAAGGCCTGACCAGGAATGACTGCCATTCAGACGCTGCTCGCGGGCTTGTTCGACTATGCAGGCCTGTATCCGCCTGCGAGCCTGAGCCTGCGCTCTGCAGCAAACAACTATCTCGACTACGCACGCGGCAATCACGCGCAAGCTCTCGGCCGATTCATCATCAATGCCGATCGGGTTGAGGAACTCCGTTCGGTGGCCGGTCAGTCACTCAGCCAGCTCAAGCTGAGCGTGATCATTTCAGATATCGCCGATCTGGATCGTATTGCTGATGAGATCCGGAACGGAATGCCGATCGAGACACTTGAAATCAAAAGTGGAGATTCGCAAGTAATGAAGGAAATGTCCGCACGCGTGCCGCACGACGTCCATCTTTACATCGAGATGCCACCTGGCCCAAACAACTCGGCACTACTACAGGCGATAGCGGATCTGCACATGCGCGCAAAGATTAGGATGGGGGGCGTCGTTGCTGAAGCATTTCCTCCCTCTCCGAATGTTGCTCGAGCGATGGCAAAGCTGGCGAAGCTTCGGCTACCCTTTAAAGCGACTGCCGGGTTGCACCATCCCATCCGCTCCTGCCGGCCCTTCACCTACGAACCGCACAGTCCCAAAGGAACCATGCACGGTTTCATCAACCTCCTCTGCGCTGCGTCAGTGTTGTACTTCGGAGGTCAGACCAACGATGCCGAAATGGTTTTGCTCGAAGAAGACGCCTCGGCCTGGCAAATCGGGAAACATGAACTGCGATGGCGCCGCCTGGAATGGACACGAGATCAGCTCGCAACCATCCGCCGTGAATTCCTCACCAGCATCGGCAGCTGTTCCTTCGTAGAGCCAATCCACGATCTGGAGGTACTCGGATGGCTTTGACAAGTTGGGTGGAAAGCGCAAACTTGGCGGATTGCGATTTCCCGCTGGAGAATCTTCCCTACGGCGTTTTTCGCCGCGCCGGCACAACCACCATTGGCGTCGCGATTGGCGACATGATCCTTGATCTTCGTGGATGCGCTCAGAGCGGGCTTCTTTCCGAACTTCCACCGGACATCGCGGCGGCATGTTCTGCCGAAAATCTGAACATGCTGATGTCTCTCGGTTCGCGTTCGGGGTCCGCGCTCCGCCGCCGGATCACGGCGCTGCTTCAGGCAGAGACTACAGATGCGCAGACACAAGCTCAAGTCAGACCTCATCTAACCCCAATGCGTGAAGTCGAAATGCAGCTCCCCGCACACATCGGCGACTACACCGACTTCTATGCCTCTCTTCACCACGCCACGCGTGTCGGTAAGCTCTTCCGGCCAGACAATCCCCTGCTGCCCAACTATAAATATGTCCCCATCGGTTACCACGGACGCGCTTCATCCATCGTGGTAAGCGGAACCGAAATCCGGCGGCCGAGTGGCCAGACAAAGCTCACGAGCAGTCAGGAGCCATCCTTCGGGCCCTCGCGATCTCTTGACTACGAGCTCGAGATGGGGGCCTTCGTCGGCCCGGGAAATGCGCTCGGAAAGTCCATTGCAATCCGCGAGGCTGAAGAGCATATCTTCGGCCTGTGCCTCGTGAACGACTGGTCTGCGCGTGATATTCAATCGTGGGAGTACCAGCCGCTCGGCCCTTTCCTCGCCAAGAGCTTTGCCACAACCATTTCCCCTTGGATCGTGACTCTCGAAGCGCTCGCTCCCTATCGCGGCCCAATGGCAGAGCGTTCAAAAGAAGATCCAGCCCCGCTTCCCTATCTCGCTTCGGACAAAAATGCGCGCCCCGGATTCGATATCACGGTCGAAGTCTTCCTTCAGTCAGAGCAGATGCGCACTCAACGCATTCCTCCGGTGCGCCTGAGCCGGGGCAATCTTCGCGATCTCTACTGGAGCATCGCGCAACTGCTCACCCATCACGCCAGCAATGGATGCAATCTTCGCCCCGGCGATCTCCTTGCCACCGGCACCATCTCCGGCCCTCGGCAAAGCTCGGAAGGCTGCTTGCTCGAAATGAAACACCAAACCGAGCCACTGACTCTGCCTACGGGCGAGACGCGCACCTTCCTCGAGGACGGCGATGAAGTCATCCTGCGTGCTTACTGCCAGCGCGAAGGCCTGCCCCGAATCGGCTTCGGCGAATGCGCAGGCCGCATCTTGCCCGCCAGTCGATGAATCGCGATCTCACGAAACGCCATCGATGATGGTCTCTCAGGTGCTCTCGCCGGGCAGAGTATGTAAAACTTTAAGGAGCGACTTACCAGCTATCCGCTGCTTCACTTGCATTCACGCAGCTGAACCGAAGACAGTCGTCCAACCCACGGGCCTGTAGCTCAACGGTTAGAGCAGGGGACTCATAATCCCTTGGTTGGGGGTTCGAATCCCTCCGGGCCCACCAAGTGGCATCTGGCAAAACAGAAGTCTCTCACTGAGCGCTGCGAGCGTTCTTAACGAAGGCCCCCACCTTCCCCGGATCCTTGCAGCGGAGCCTGATCTCGACGCCGGATGCAACATCAACTCCCCAAGGGCGAAGCTTCGTGATCGCTTCGCTGACATTTGAAGGGTTCAGCCCGCCGGCCGCAATCATCTTCTTGCCTCTGCTTCGGAACAGCGACGCCGCTGCATCCCAGTCGAACGGAATGCCTGTTCCACCCACCGCGGCGGGGGTTCGCGAGTCAACCAGAATGGCGTCAACCGCCTCATTGGCGGCCAAAATCGCAGCTTTCTCAGTGGCGTCCTCCGTATAATGCAGCACATGCAGGATCCGAAGTGAGCCTCCAAAGCGCTCGCGCAGCATCGCCGGCAGCTCCTCGCCTCCATCGAAGTGAAGCTGAACTCCGGTAAGTCCACAGGCGGTCACCGCACTCTCGATCGTCCCAAACGTCGCATCGACAAAGACACCGATCCGCTCGATGGTGGAAGGAAGATGAGCCGCAATCCCCGCGACCTGTTCTGCATTCACCTGCCTCGGGCTGCGAGCGAAGACGAACCCGACCGCATCGGCGCCTGCATCCACGGCGAGCTTCGCGTCAGCAAGCGAGGTGTTCGCGCAAATCTTGACCCAGAGGCTCATCCGCTGACCTTGCTTCCGGCAAGCAGCTCTGCGAGCGCATCCCCGGGATCAGGCTGGCGCATCAGGCTCTCGCCGATCAGAAATGCATCGAATCCCGCAGCGCGCAACCGCGCAATGTCTTCAGAAGTTGCAATGCCGCTCTCAGCAACGCGCACCGTTTGCGTGGGAATGCGATCCGCCATCTCCAGCGAAGTTTCCATGCGGACTTCAAAGGTCTTGAGATCGCGATTGTTCACTCCGATGGCATCTGCACCATTGGCACCGAGCGCATCGAGCACCCTGTCGAGTTCGCAATTGGTATGCACTTCCACCAGGACATCGAGCTCAAGGCTATGCGCCAAATCGGAAAAGCGCTTAAGCTCTCTGGATGTGAGTGCTGCTGCAATCAGCAGGATCGCATCCGCACAGTGCGCACGAGCTTCGATGAACTGGTAATCATCGACCATGAAGTCTTTGCGAAGGCAGGGAAGGCTGACTGCCGCCGAGGCAATTTCGAGGTTCTTCAAGCTGCCCTGAAAATGCGGCCCCTCGGTCAGGACGGAGAGTGCTGCCGCGCCGCCTGCCTCATATCGAGAAGCAAGCCACTTCACGTCGAAGTTCCCGCGAATAAGTCCTTTGGAGGGGGAGGACTTTTTAATCTCTGCAATAACAGCAGCTTCGGATTCTGCTCGTCTGCGTAGCGCTGCCGCCCACCTGCGGGGATGGTGGAGTGCGGCCCTGCGCTCCAGGTCGGAAACGAGGACTCCTCCTTTCGCGGCGGCGACCGTCGCACGCGTAGTGGCGATAATGTTGTCGAGCCGCGTTGCCATGCGCTGACTTGAGTATACGGACTCCACGTGAATTCCCCGGAGTGCGCCGGAGGAGGCCATCGTGCCTGATGTATGGCAGGCTATGTCTGCGGATGCTCGATACCTGTTCTTTGAATGTTTTCAGGACGTTGAGAAGCGCACGGCCCGACCGGAGTCCCGAACGGGGTGTTGAGGCACGATCGGAGGCATTGTCAAGAGTGGCGATTTAACTCAAGGGGGCGCCCCTCACGGCAACGCCCCTGGGAACACGGAATCATCGACAACACTCGCTTCAACCCGTGCACCCAAGGTACTTAGATGCAGGAACGGCGTACCCCCGAGAAACTCGATCCAAAGTCCAACCCGCTCCTTTTCGCCGAGGTGCTGTGCTGCTAAACTAGACTCTGGCCTACGAAGGCGCGTAGCTCAGTTGGTTAGAGCGCTTCCTTGACACGGAAGAGGTCGTTGGTTCGAATCCAATCGTGCCTACCATTATTTTCAATGGTTTACATCCCCGAAGGCTATTCCGCTTCAACTCAAAGCTACTGAACTATCCTGGTGTCCGTTTTGAAAATTGCATCGAGCATCAGATTCCGCGCGGCCAGAAGTTCTTCGTTCTTTGTGCCAAACGTGGTTAGCTGTCACCCAGTGAAATCATGAGAACAGTGATGTCATCTTCCTGACCGAAAGCTCTTGCCGTCTCGGCGATCTCGGTCGACGCGAGCTGGGTGAGGTGACTGAGACGATCAAAGCCATAGAGTTCACCGGACTTCGAGCGAGCCTCCGGAACACCATCTGAGAGCAGCACGATGTGATCCTTTGGATTCAAAATGCCAGAAACGATCTCGTAAGACTGGTTTTCGGCTATGCCGAGTGGAAGCGATGGCGGTGAGGTAACCTCGCGTCCGGAAACGTAGGGCGCGATATGGCCGGCGTTCGCCAAACTGAATGTACCGTCCAGTGCGATCCGGATACAGCAGGCGGTCGTGAACCCGAGCTGCCCCTGCGCGATAAGAACGTTGTTAAGGCCCGCGAGGATTTCCGCCGGATCATTCGAAGTCTCACGCCGAATGGCCCCCAGGATCATCGCAACTCGCATCGCCGCGGTCAGCCCTTTCCCCGAGACATCGCCGACAATCGCAGTAAGTGAACCATCCGGCGTCGGAGAAACAAAAAAGAAATCACCGCCAACTTCGCTCGCGGGAAGATAAACCGAATCGACTTTGAAGCCGGGGGTGGGCCGCGACGCGCTGGCCAGCAGCAGTTGCTGCACCGTGCTGGCGGCCTGCAACTCTGCAGCGTATGCCGCACGTTCACGTGCTGTTTCGACCATGTCCGCACAGAGGAATGAGTTTTCGATTGAGGCAGCGGTCTGCAAGGCGATAGTGTTGAGCAATTTGAGGTCGGCCGCGGAATACGGCGCATCTTCCGCGGAGTTACCGAGCATGATCACCCCCACAGTTCTCTGGCCGGCGCGCAGGGGCGCACAGATCACAGCTTTCAATAGCTGTCCGGAGTTGGGAACACGCTCATCGGCTATGCAGTCATTCACAATCTCCGCTGTGCCACGTTCAAGGATGGACGCAGCAAGTCGCGATGCTGAACCCAACATATTCATCTCAGTCGAGCCCGTGCCAGTTCGCTCGCCGAACGTTGCCGCCGCCGAAAGCGGACTGTCGGCCCTCTCCTTCAGCAGGATGCTTCCGTGCGTCGCTGTGATAAGCCGCTTCGCTTGTTCGAGCGCGGACTGAGCTACAGCCGTTACGTTCAAGAGCGGAGCCAGTTGCTCTGAGAGCTCTTCAATCAAATGGATTTCGCGATATAGATGGAGAACTTCAGAAGCGAGCGCCCGACTCTCGAACTCGCGGGCTGCCAGATGCGTCAGCAGCAAAGCTACGGCTGACGCCTGCGGTCCGGATCCAACCACATAGCCCAGGATCGCGTTCTCGTGCTGGATGGCAATGCGCTCGCCTTCGTTCCCATCGCCCAGCAAAGTCCTGCCCGCAGCGTCCATGACGCATATACCGGGAGCCAGGTTCTCCCGAATGGCGCTGAGCACCGGCATGCCTCCGGATCGCGGACTGAGGAGAGATTTGAGGGTCGGAGCTGCCATCTGGTTCAACTAACCCGGCAAACCAAGAACGGATCTTGCCTTTGCAATAAGCGCATCCGGGTCAAAGGGCTTCGTCATATACATGTCGGCTCCGACTTCTTGCCCTCGTTGTCGATCGAATTCCTGACCTTTTGCAGTCAACAAAACCACATGGATATTCTTCAGGCCCAACTCATTCTTCACCGCATTACAGACATCAAAGCCGTTCTTTTTCGGCATCATGACGTCGAGAAAAACGAGGTTCGGTTCTTCCTTGCAGATGGTTGCAAGCGCCTCTTCACCATTGGTAGCAGTGATGAGGTCCACACCCTCATCTTCCAACTCCTCGAGGGTTTGCTGAATCAGCATTCGCAGGTGAGGCTCGTCGTCAACGATCAGAATCTTCATAGGGGTCTCATTGATAAATCAGGAACAGAACATTCTCCATTCCCTTCTCGAAACGCAAGGCGCGCACAGCTTCGTCACTGGACAAAAGTGAATTGAGAATGATGATATCGGGCTTCGAATGCACAGCTCTCGACACGAGGTCAGATCCGTTCGCTTCTACCACCTGATAGCCGCGCGCTTCCAGCACATCCGTTATGGTGCGAGCTGTCGATACATCCTCGTCAACTACCATCACCTTCTTCTTCGATTTTCCCTGGTCAAGCAGCGCATCGACTTCATGGAACAGTGAGGCGGTGTCAATAGGTTTGGTCAGATAGCGATCTACGCCGAGCCGGAATCCACGCTCCTTATCCTCGAGGATCGAAAGGATGATGATCGGGATGTCCATTGTGACCGGATCATTCTTCAGGACCGCCGCTACATCAAATCCGTTCATCTCCGGCATCATTACATCGAGGATGACGAGCCCCGGCGTCTCCTCACGGATGAGCGCCAGGGCTTTGCGCCCATCTTCCGCAAGGCGAACCCGATACCCAGCTTCGGTCAACTCTTGCTGCAGGAGGGACCGAATGTTCGAATCGTCATCGACAACCAGCACCGATTTGTCATGCGGTTCATGGGTGGCAACTCGTTCACGCAGCTGGCGAACCAGAGCCTCTATGTCAACCTTGCGCCTGCGCTGTGGCATTTCGGCGGCCGCATTTACTTCAGCGGTCGGTAGCGTGAAGGAGAATGTGCTGCCCTTGCCGGGTTCGCTCTCGACCCAGATATGTCCGCCATGGTACTCGATGATCTCTTTGCAGATCGGGAGACCAAGCCCAGTACCCTTGGGCTTATCAGTTAGAGTGTCGCCAACCTGCTTGAACTTTTCAAAGACCTTTGGCTGATCCGCAGCAGCAATGCCGATTCCCGAATCGATCACGCTGATCACTAGCTCTTCGCCATCGCGACGTGCCAGGCATGAGATTGATCCTGCGTCTGTAAACTTCACAGCGTTCGAGATAAGGTTGATCACGACCTGAATCAGCCGGTCCCGATCGCCAGTGACTGCGGGCAAATCGGGATCGATCGAACGGAGCAGCTGCAGTTTCTTCGTTTCAAAGAGCGAGGCTGTCGCCGAGGTGGCGCGGTCGATCACGTCACCCATTGATACGCTGGTCATGTTCCAGGTGAATTTCCCAGCTTCGATCTTGGCTAGATCGAGCACATCATCGATGAGCTTGGTCAGGCGTTCGCCTTCGCTCACGACGACGCTGAGATTCTCGATGACTTGTGTCTTGGCTTGCGCAACTTTGCGGTCGTCCTCTGGGATCATCGGGAAGAGGCGTTCTTCGAGGCGGCGGCGAATGATCTTCGCGAAACCAAGCACCGATGTCAACGGGGTACGAAGTTCGTGGCTCACCGTCGAGAGAAACGAGCTTTTTGCTGCATCGGCCTCTTCTGCCGCAGCCCTGGCGTGAGAAGCCTCCTCAAAGAGCTTCGCGTTGTACAGAGATACGCCCACGGATGAGGCAATCGTCGAAAGCAGCCTCCGATCGCCTTCAGAGAAGCGACCCTCCTGGTCAGTGGACTGTACGCTGATGACGCCAACTACTTCACCGCCCGAGGGGATCGGAACGCCTAGATACGAAGCGCTTGGCCGTCCGGCCTGTGTGATTCCAAGCTTGCTGCGCGCTCCCGCCATGTCTTCATTGATGAGCAGCGGCTGGCCACTGCGGATGATCTGCGATGTCAGGCCGACTCCGTACGGGCGGGATTGCGCCTCCTCACCATATGTGTATGGAAAGTGCAGCATCATGCTTGCACGATCGAGAAGGGCCACATACACAATCGGTGCGTGGAAGAGTTCACGCACCTGGTCACCAACCAACTGGATTAAGCGATCCTTATCGAGTTGCGTCGCAAGCGCCTGGCTGATGTTGTTGATGGTGCTCAATTCCGCAACGCGCTCACTTACTTCATGCTCCCTCTCGTTGATTAGCAAGTAAGCATTCGCGTTATCGAGTGCGATGGTCGTGTACGCGGCCAGGTTCTCAAGCAGAGTTAAATGCTGCTCAGTGTAGGCATTCTTCTTGAAGCTCTGAATGCTGAGCACGCCAAGCACCCGCTCCTGCGCGATCAGAGGCAGATAGATCATGGACGCCGGCGGTTGCGCCTCGGTGCCATCAGCGAGAGCACTGCCCGTATGTCGGTATTTAGCAATGTATTTGGAAGTTTCCGCTACGTCGTTGAGCAGAATCGCCTCGCGATGATCGATACACCAAACAGCCAGCTGGTTCTTGTCATCAGTGCTGCGGGTGTATGGTGCATAACGCTTCCCGTTTTCGATTGCGAGGCTGTACTCAATGACATGCCTTTCGGGCCGGTAGAGACCGACGCCGAAAATACTTGCGTCAGCTATCTGGTTTACGCGTTCGTAAAGCTTGAACAGAATGGTTTCAAGATCAAGTGAGGCGGTAATCTCCTTGCCGATCTCGCTCAATAACTCGATGCTGTCTTTCTGAGCGGAGATCTCAGCTGCCTGCGCACGGATCTCTTGAGTGCGCTCGTTCACTGTAGCTTCAAGTACTCGCTTCTGCTCCTCGAGCGCCTCCGTCTTGCGCCGAGCCTTGGCACGCTCGTATTGAGTGATGAAGCGCCAGCCGGCCAGAACAAGAAATACGAACAGGAGGAAGTAGAGTACATTCGCCATCGTGGTCCGATACCACGGCGGTAGAATGATGAACCTATACAATCCCACGCCCGTTCGGCCATCGACCGCACGCGCCTTCACGCGGAACGTGTAGCTGCCGGGTCCAAGTCCGCTGTAGTTCGCCTCTTTTTGCCTATCCCATCCAGACCACTCTTTATCGGCGCCCTCAAGCAGGTATTGGTAGGTGATGTCGGGAGCGTCCGCATACGAGGCCGCTGCAAACTGGAACCGAACGGCACTTGTATGTGGAGGAAGCTGCAACTCCTTGCTTCCCGGAGCGGGCGTGCCACCGAAGACCACATGGTTCGCGGTGCTCACCTGACGTATAAGTGTGGGAAGGTCCTGCGACACGCTTGATCGAACGTGCGGGTTTAGGCGAACGACCGACTCCCCTACCGCCCAAACCGAGCCATCTGGATCGGAAAAGGCCGGCAAGACTTTGAACGACGTCAGAGCGCGATAGCTGTCCTCATCGATACGCCACGAACCATCTGGCTGGGTATAGACGCGACCGATACGGCGCCCCTCCGTCGAGGGCATGGCAGTCCACACACTTCCGTCATCGGTCTCAAACAAAGCCGGGCTCGCATCCTGCGCATCGACAGGTAGCGCAAGACGGTTGTCGACGACAAACTTGTGGGTGCTCCGATCCCATCTGTATATATTCTGATTTCGATCGACACCGACCCAAACGTTTCCCAAGGCCCAGGCCACCCCGTTCACGCCTGCCGGAAGTCCTGCATCACGGCCAATGGATTCCGCCTTCGAATCCCTTATACCGGTTTCCGCTACGGTAATCCGCAAGACTCGCCCATTTGCCCCACCTGCCCAGACAGTCCCGTCCGCATCTTCGGCAAGCGTGCGCGATTCATAAACAATTCCTGGAAGTCTGCCCTCATCAATCCACTTCTGCCCATCCCATCGCATTGAGCCAACGTTGTCGCCATGACCAATGAAAACTCGGTCTGGATTCTTTCTGGATTGATACACGGAATAGCATTGTTCGGTTGGCCCGAAAGTGCCCGGCATCGCCGGCACCAGCGCGGTACTTGTCACCCGCATAACCCCATCGCTGGTCGCGGCGAGAAGCTGGTCGGCTTTATGTGACGGATCATGGAAGGGCTTGAGCTGAAACGCTTGCGCGGGTCCTGGAAGAGGAATAAAGACCGGACGATTGGTATGGGGATCAGACGCCAGCCTCTGCACCGGCGTGCCACTGGTGTCCAACGAAATATAAACCGAGCCCTTGTACCGGATTGTGTCCTGCACCGCCGAGCGGGAAAAGATCGAGATCGGCGAATTCACCTCGATTCGAGTCACACCCGACGTCGTGCCCACCCACACCGCGCCATCGCGATCCTGGAAAGCACTCAAGGCGTTGGAATCGAGGAGACCGTCCTCTACATTCAACATCTGGATCAGCTTGCCGTCATGCCCCACGATGAGTGCCCCACCATTCAAGGTGGTGATGCACATGCTGCCGTCGCGCAGTTGAGTCGACGTGTAGAGCTTATGCTGCTTCAGATAATCGTCGATCTGCGTCGGAAACGGCGTGACGTTCTTGCCATCATAGAGAGTCAGCAAGCCCTCTCTCTGACTCACGATCATGTGCGTGTCATCGTACGGATACAGGAATAACTTCACTGCATCCTTGTAGCCGTCTCCGCCCGGAGCTGGCCGCAGATCGTCACCGACAATTTCCTGTAGACCCAGTCCATTTTGAGCGGTGTAGATATGGCCGCGAACCGCTGAAAGCGCCTGGAACCGACCATAGGCCCCTTGAGACCAGGTATGTATGTTCCTCCCGTCCCAGCGGAAAAGCTTTTCGTAGGACCGGAAGAAGATTCCTTGCGGTGTCACAAGCGTTTGCCAGACATCAGTAAACTGGCGGTCCTGCTCAGGCACCTTATCAAGAATTGGTACGTAGTGCTCTACTCCGTTCGCGTCTGGTTCAACAAAACCAAAGGTTCCATTGCCTCCTATCCAAGCCTTGCCGGACTTGTCGAACGCGATAGACCGAATTGTGTCGCTCCCAGTGGGGATTTTGCGCCAGGTCACCCCGTCGTATTCAATGAGGTCGCCCCCGGACACTCCGACATACATCACACCGCGGCTGTCCTGGTTGATCGCCCAGATCTGACCGAATGAGTTGATCTCTTTGAAACTGTGACCCTGTGCCAGTGGCAGACCAACCTCGGCGCTCGGCGGTAGGGCTGGTTTTGCCGGCACAAGCGGATTCGCCTGTGCCCAAACCAGAGGCCATAGAGCCACGGCGAGAATCGGCGACAGCACGGACGGTCTGCTTACGGCAGAGTATTGTCCCAAATCGGTGACCTATCTTGTTGCGTCTGCGCTAGTACAAGCCGCTCTGCGGATGCCGTTTTATTAGGGGGAACTGGAGGCTGAGCTTACCACGCGCATTTGACAGGCGCAAGACTTCAACTTGCGTGAAGTCATTGAAATATGGCATTCAGGCACTCATTTTGATAGCACGTCTGGTGCGATCTGGGCCTGGATTGTCGAGCGGGAGAGCGCGGTCTGGAGAGATGATCACTCTCACAGGGCGTGACAGAGAGTGGATGATAAGTTACCAGAAATCATCATGGCTGGGCCGCATACATCCATATATCGTCGGCGGCCACCGTCCTCTCTACCCGCCACCACACCGCCGCCGCCCGCCCTGAAACACCGGTCCTTCAGATCCGCATCGGCATCAGCACGTACCGCGACCTGTACTCTGCATCTGGGTCTTCCGGCCGGATTTGCCCGGCCGATTGTGAATCCTTGAACTCCAGCCGAACCTCGCCCTCATTCCCCAGTGCCTTCAGGAAATCAATGATGTAGCTCGAATTGAATCCAACCGTGATCGGATCGCCCGAATACGGCGTATCAATCGTATCTTCAGATTCACCGCTCTCCGTGGACTGCGAACTGATCTTCAACTCATTCGATTCCAGCCTCAGCCGGATCGCCCCTGACCGCTCATCGGCAAATTGAGCCACGCGCTGAATCGCGCTCGACAACTCGCTCGACCGCACCACCGCGAATCTCGCGTTATCCCGCGGCATGACCGCTTCGTAGTTGGGGAACTGTCCTGAAAGCCTGCGCGTGCTCAGCGTTCTGTGCCCAATCCTGAAGAACAGGGTATGCTCGTCGTCTGCAAACTCCACCTTCTCAAGGTCGGTGTTGGCCAGCAATCCTTGCAACTCCTGCAGAGCCTTTCGCGGAATCAGCACCCGCTTCTCCCCGCTGATTCCTTCCATTGCCTCTCCCGGCTTCTCGACAAACGACAAGCGGTGACCATCCGTCGCCACCATCGCAATCGACTCCGCTTTTAGCACCAGCAGAGCGCCGTTTAGTGTGTAGCGTGACTCCTCGTTCGAAATGGCGAAGATCGTCCGCGCGATCAGCGTGCGCAACGCAACAACGGAGATGCTCGTCGCCGATATCGCTGGAAACTCCGGCACCTGAGGATAATTCGCCCGTGCCATGCCCACCATCTTCGTGTTCGAGCGGCCGCTGCGGATCTGGACCCAGTGGTTCTCCAACAGCTTGATCGAAATGTCTCCGTCAGGCAGCAGCTTGATGTAGTCGTAGAGCTTCCTCGCCGGAATCGTGCACGACCCAGGCTTCTTCACCTTTACTGCCGCGCTGGTGCGAATCGCCTGATCAAGATCGGTCGCCGTAATGTTCAGCCGGTCACCCTCTGCCTCGATCAGAAAATTGGAAAGGATCGGAATCGTTGTCTTGCGTTCCACTACGCTTTGCGTCGCAGTGAGTTCCTTCACCAGTTCCTGGCGGCTTACGGTAATCTCCATCGCTGCCCCCTGTGCTGCCGGCTTCTCAACTTCCGTTTCCACGATCGGCATCGTCTCCGCTCCACTCCAGCCCGCCGTCGCCCCCCGCGGATCGGCTGACCTGGCCCCCAATTTGCGTCCAAGCCGCAGCGCCGCTTGGCCCAAGGCTACACCACACACGCTTACGCGTGAAACGGCTGCTGTTTCTTGCATTTGATTTTATGCATCTTGTCGAACACTTGGCGCGTGGAAAACCGGGCGACTTCTCTGGAATCCCCGTCCGCTATTCAACCGACACTGGACACATGATAAGCAACTGATCCCGCCACCGGCCCTTTGCGCACTCTCCTTCCAACCGCTCAATCGGCGGCAAGGATCTCCACCTCCGCCAACGTTAGGGAAAATTCACATCCGATTCGTGGACACTCACACTCGCCGTCCGGGCAAGGACCTCCCCAGAGCGCTACGGCTATAAGGAGGTTTTCATAGATTCAATAACAAGTAATCCCGTAGTCTCCGTCGTTCAGTGCGGAAAAGTGGAAAGTATGACCAACTTCTTTCTATAGGCGCGTTTCCGTGCTGCCCGGATTTCTAAAACCCGCCTGTGGGTTTCAGGGGAAATGGAAAAGTGCTAAGAGATCTCCTTTCATCGCCCCGCTTTTCCCACTGGTCCCACACCCCTGTTCAAAGTCCCTGTGAATTGTCGATGCGTTCTGTGTAATCCGCGTCCCCGGGCGCATCAACATTGCACTTTAGCGCGTCCTGTCATCCACACCAACCGGCTCTTCCACACCATTCACAGCAGTCAAAAGAGTTATGGAAATTCAGGGTCAAAATCGGCCTCAAAGCAGGTGTCGGATTCTCACTTCCACCCCTCGCGTGAGACGATGACCACCTGCCTCGCCCCGTGGAGTGTTCCCATGCAGAAACTTCTACTGTTCAGTTTGCTCCTCTCTGCTCCAATTGCCTGTCCATCCCAAGGGGCCCCTCCTGGACCTGCGTTCGTCGTCGCTACCGTCAAACCTGTGGAATCGGGACCGAAAGCTTCCCGATTCATTCTTATGCAGGGACCGCACCGCTTCATCGAGAAGGACTACACGCTCAAATTGCTGATTGCCGCGGCCTACAATCTGAATCTTAGAGCTGTGACGCGTGGCCCGTCGTGGATAGAAACGACTCATTACGACATCACAGCACTCACTCCTGGCGTGGAACAGCCCAGCCGCGATGAACAAATGGCGATGTTGCGCTCTCTGCTGGCCGAGAGATTCAGGCTTAGCTTTCACCGCGAATCAAAGGTGTTCTCAATTTACGTGCTTGAGCAAGGCAAAGGCGGCTCCACGCTGAAGCCAAGCACGGCTGCTGCAACAGATCAGCCTCAGCTGGTCAGCACGGTTTATCCAGAACGCATTCTCCTCCCCGCGCGAAATGCCACCATGGCGGGCTTCGCGTCGGTCCTGCAGAAAGCCATCGTGGATCGACCCGTAGTCGACCGGACCGCGCTCACTGGTAGGTACGATTTCGATCTCGAATGGGCTCCTGACGAGTCCCAATTCGGCGGTGCAGTTTCTCCATCAACAGACGCCGCCGTTCCGCCCCTCTTCACCGCCCTTCAGCAGCAACTCGGGCTCCGTCTCGTTGCTACGCACGGCCCAATTGAGACCATCGTTGTTGATCATGCAGAGCGCCCATCAGCGAACTGATCGCCGGTCTATATAGCGCTGATACGTGTCGCCCCTGATCCCTGACCCTTGATCCTGATACCGCAGCTTCACGCGCCTTCTATACTGAACATCGGTATGTCGTACCAGTCCGCCATCGATCATCTCGCCGCAATGGCGCCAGAACTGGCCACGCAAACCGGCCAACCCCGGCGAAAGTTCTCGCTGGAGGAGGTCGGTACGCTTCTTGCCGCGCTGGGCAATCCGCACCGCACCTTCCCTTCCGTTTTGATCGCTGGAACCAATGGCAAAGGCTCTACCGCCTCTACCCTCGCCTCTATCCTCACCGCCTCCGGATTGCGCACCGGCCTCTACACCTCGCCTCACCTCAGCCGCCCCAATGAGCGCATTCGCATTAACGGAACCGAGATCTCCGACGCCGATTTCGCGCAACATTTTTTCCGCGTCCGCGCCTCCGCGCAACGGCTGGTTGAAGAGAGCAAGCTCGCCCAGGCACCCAGCTACTTCGAGATGCTCACCGCGATGGCTTTCCTGCACTTTGCCGCACCGCCAATCGAAATAGCGGTGCTCGAAGTCGGGATGGGGGGCCGCCTCGATGCCACCAACATCGTCGATCCGCTGATCTCAATCATCACCGACATCTCTCTGGATCATATGGAGTGGCTCGGATCCACGGTCGCCGAAATCGCACGGGAAAAAGCCGGAATTCTTCGCCGTGGCGGAACCCTGATTACGCTCCCGCAACATCCAGACGCCAACCAGGCCATCGGCGAAATCGCCATTTCTTTATCTGTTCTTGGTGTCAATGCGGTCCCCTTTCTGCCGGTCTCTGACACTGCTGAACGCGCTGCTCAGCTCGCGCACGAAAATGCCACGCAGTCCTCGTATAAGCTCGAGATCCTCGGCCGACAGGTCGAGATCGACTCCCCTCTCCGTGGAGCGCATCAGCATCGCAATATCGCGCTTGCCATCGCGGCTGCGGTTGAGATCGCCATCAGTCACGGTTTTCCCGTAACCGCCAACTCGATCGCTGATGGAGTTCACAATACCCGCTGGCCCGCGCGCCTGGAACGAATCACGACCCCTTCATCCAAAAGCGCTGCCTTCGCGCAGTGGCTGCTCGATGTGGCTCACAACCCCGCAGGTGCCTGGGCTTTGCGTGCCGGGCTTCGCGATCTGTTTCCCGACCAGCCAATGGGAACCCTCGTCTTCAGCTGCCTTCGCGATAAGCCCGTGCTCGAGATGGCGCAGATTCTCTTTCCCCTCTTCCAGCGAGTAATCTTCGCCCCCATTTACAGCTCCCGAGCTACTCCCATGCGCGATCTGCTTGCCGCCGCATCGTCGACCGGAACGCCTGCTTTTGCCGCAGCCTCCGTTGGTCAATCCCTCGATCTCGCTTTGGAACACGTCGAAAAAGAACCGGGCATCCCGATCGTCGTCTCCGGGTCCGTCTATCTGGTCGGAGACGTCAGGACCCGCCTCCTCGCACGCCGGGTCGAGTCCGCGCCCGCCGCTTCGCAGCCGGAGCGTGTAGGCCAGATGCCGTGATCCGTCGACGTCCTCCCGACCCCTTGCCCCGTTTTCACCGCTGGCGCACAAATATCCTCCAGGCTCCCCTTTTCTTCCTCTACACCGGAATCTGCGGCAGTTGCTCCCTCTTCGCGTCGCTTTGGGATAAGAGCGGTAGCCTCCAGCACCGGATCGCCCAGATATGGGCTTGCGGCTGTGTCCGCATTTCAGGCGGCCGCCTGAACGTGCGCGGAGCAGAAAATCTTCGCAAGCACCCCGTTGCCGTTTACGCCGCCAATCATACGTCCTATATGGACACGCCCGTCATTTTCTCAACGCTCCCCTTCCAGTTCCGCATCCTGGCCAAGAGAGAGCTCTGGACAATGCCCTTCATCGGCTGGCACCTGAATCGCTCCGGCCAGATTCCCGTCGACACGGTCAATGCCAACGCCACGGTCTCCAGCCTTGGTGCAGGCGTCAGAGCCCTGCGCTCAGGCATGCCCCTCTTCGTCTTCCCCGAGGGCTCTCGCACACCGGACGGAACCACCCAGGAATTTCTCGCCGGGGCAGCATTCCTCGCTATCCGTGCGCAAGTCCCTCTGGTTCCGATTGCGCTCAGCGGAGTTTACGACCTGCTTCCAATCCATACCCGTCACTTCTATCCCGGCGATATCACGATGAATGTCGGTGAGCCTATCTCGACTGCAGGACTTACGATCCGCCAGACCGACGAGCTTAACACCCGGCTGCGTGAAACCATTGAGCGGCTCCGGGAAGGCGCATTTTCTGAATTCACGTCCTCTGTGCTGTCAAGATCCAGCGAGCGGGAAATCAGTTAAACCGCTGATTCAAAAGACGGAACCTGGTATGAGAGCGTGCCGGCTAGATGTACTCGCACGCGCATAATCTCACTTGGGCTTCACGAGGTAAGCTTGCCGCGCCGAACGCCTCGTTGCAGTGAGCGAGATTCTAAGTGCTTTGTTTTCGGCAATTTACGTATTATCTCGTGTAGTTTCATCGACTTACGAGACTAGAGATCCGTAAGTGGTTGATTCTAATCGCCAGCAAAATGTGGGGGGAGGGTGCTCAAAATCACTCGTCCAGCCGCTGCTCAGCGTGCCTCAATCTTCCCGGCGATCCGGTTATATTCAGCCTTCGAAATGATCTTCTGCTTCACCAGCTCGTAGGAGTCGTGATAGGGCCGATGCTCAACAATTCGTTCCGCTGTTTCATCCGTGATTCCGTCGAGTGAGCTCAGGTCGTGAACCGATGCCTTGTTGATATTGATCGTGCGCTGCTGCCGGATCCCTTGCACAATCCCCTGCGTGACGGCCTTGGCGTCACGCACCGCTGTCGACGTCGCATGCGCGGTTTGTTGCCGGATAGCATCCGGACTGCGATCGTGAGTCGTACATCCTGCCGCAAATGCAGCAAACAATGCAAGCAGAGCAAAAATCCTCATGACAGTTGGATGCAGTGAGGTGCGGCAAGAACGAATGTTCCTCAGGTCACAAATCAGCGCTTCCGCTGACTAGCTGGAAGCAGTGACTGGAGGAGTGTTCAGCAAAGGCGTTGCTTCTTTGGAGCCTTCCCCTTTGACGCGACGAGATTTACACGCTGGCCTCGTCTACACTGAGAAGGCCATGAATGCTGTTGCGATTCGCGGCGACTGGGTCGGCCAGGTCATTGATGGAAGATATCCCCTTCTCGAATGGCTCGGCGGGTCTGGCACCAGCGGCACTTACCTCACTGAGCTCGACGGCTTGGGCTCGCGAAAAGCAGCCATCAAGCTCTTCCCGTCGTCACCGAGCGCAGAAGATCGCTTCGCGGGATGGGCTGCTGCTGCTCAGCTTTCCCACCCCCACCTTGCGCATATTCATCACTTCGGTCGCGCCGAGGTCGACAGCTGCCCGGTCGTATACCTGGTCACTGATCTTGCGGAAGAGCTTCTCTCGCAAATCGTGCCCGAGCGCTGTCTCTCGCCGGACGAAGCTCGCCAGATGCTGGCTCCTGTCCTCGATGTCCTCGGCTATCTTCACAACGAGGGTTATGTTCACGGCCATCTGAAACCGTCCAACATTCTCGTCGTTGAAAACGAAATCAAGCTCTCCTGCGACGGACTTATCGTAGCCGGCAAAACAGCGCCCGAGCTGATCACAAACGACATCTTCGTCGCGCCCGAAGTCGCATCAGGCCCGATTTCGCAGCGCGCCGACATCTGGTCGCTCGGCATCACCCTTGTTGAAGCTCTTACCCAGGAGTTGCCAATCTGGGATGTCGCAGGCGACGCTGAGCCCATTCTGCCCGCATCCGTTCCCGAGCCCTTCGCGGAGATCGCTCGCAAATGCCTTCAACCAGACCCTTCGCACCGCTGTTCTCTCGGCGAGATCCGCGCTTTGCTCGAAGGTAAACCAAAATTCGTCTCTGCGAGACAGACCGCACCGACTCAACCTCCGCCTCAGCTCCGCGAGCCGATCGCCGAAAAACCGCTTCCCTCGCGGATGCCCTATTTGCCTCTCATCATCGGCGTCGTCCTGCTTGTCGCCATCATCGTCGGGCTCAGGATGCATAGCAGAAATACCAAGGCAGTTCCGCCTCAAACGCAAGCAGCGAATCAGCCCGCACCAGCAGAACCGGATTCGAATGCGGAATCAGTTCAACCGGAATCCGCGACTCCAACTGCACACAGTAAACCTGATGCTGCATCACCAACACCGCCCGCAATCGGATCCGGTTCGGGAGAAGTCCTGAATCGCGATATTCCGGATGTTTCCCCCCGCGCAAGCAATACTATTCATGGCACTGTGAGTGTGGTGGTGCGCGTCAACGTCGGCTCGGATGGTTTGGTGACAAGCGCTGATTACGCGACGCGCGGTCCCAGTGCTTACTTCGCACGTATAGCAATGGACTCAGCGCGCAACTGGAAATTCAAGCCTGCTCAGGAAAGTGGCCGCGCTGCCAATTCCTGGTTATTGCACTACAAGTTCCGCCGCGATGGTACGGATGTTGTGCCGAAGCCGGTTCAATAGAGCCAGACTCATTGAATCAAGCCGCGCCAATGACAGCCGCTCCTGGAATTCAGGCACAGAAAGAAAGCGCAACCCGTAGGTTGCGCTTTGTCATTTACATCAGCACGTCTTATTTGCCGGCGAGTTGTTCCAGCAGTTCGTCAAAATCGGCGATGTCGGCGTACTCAATAATCACGCGCCCACGACCGTTCTTGTCTTCAATATGAACCTTTAATCCCAGGGCTCGCTGGAGCCGTTCCGCGACTTCCTTTACGTTGGGATCCACTTCCGGTTCCGCCTTCGGTTCCTTCTTGTTCTTCTCAGGATTGAGCATCCCTTGCACCAGAGTTTCGGTCTGGCGAACAGAAAGCGAAAGATTAGCAACACGTTGTGCCGTCTTTTCCATATCTGGATGGAACTTCAACCCCATCAATGCCTTGGCATGCCCAAAGCTCAACTGGCTGCCTTCAACGAGCTTCTGAATCCCTTCTGGCATGCTCAAAAGCCGCATGTAATTCGATACCGAGACTCGGTCTTTTCCGGTTCGAGTCGCGATCTGCTCCTGTGTCATATGGAATTCGCGCGATAGCCGTTCAAAAGCCCTCGCCTGCTCCATCGCGTTGAGATCGGCGCGCTGGAGGTTTTCAACGATTGTGATCTCCAGTGCCTGCTCATCCGAGACTTGCCGAAGAATTGCGGGAATTGTTTGCTTGCCTGCGAGTCTGGAAGCTCTCCAGCGTCGCTCGCCAGCGATGAGCTGAAAGCGCCCGTTGGCCAACGGACGCACTAGAATTGGCTGCACAACGCCGTTTGCGCTGATTGAAGCAGCCAGTTCCGAGAGTTCCGCCTCATCGACATGCGTTCGGGTCTGAAAGGGATTGCGTTCAATTTCCTCGATGGGTATTTCTCGCGGCATACCTCCCTCTGACTCAGCGGGTGCGGGCGTTGCCGCATGTACAGGAGATGGCGCTAAATTGCTCTGGACGCGGGGCAGGAGCGAATCGAGCCCTTTACCGAGGGCACGGCGCTTGTTGTCGGCAGTTGCGGTTGTCATTTTCCAATCCTCATCCGGGTGAGGTCCGGAGATAGTTCAATGCTTTTGAATTTCGCGAGGCACGCTGTGTTCACGAATAGGGCCAGAAACGGACCTCGGCTTTTGGCTTAGAATTTGCCGCGACTTTTCGTTCGATCGCCTTTGGACTTTCGATCCTGTTTCTTGCGAGGTATTCTCCCGCCAGCTCGAAGTACGCTTCCGTGCCCCGGGATCTTGAGTCATAGATCGCCACAGGCTTCCCGTGACTTGGAGCTTCGGCCAAGCGGATGTTCCTCGGGATCACCGTGATGAACAAGCGATCGCGGAAATGTTCGCGGAGGGTTTCGCGGACCTGCTGGGCGAGATTAGTGCGATCGTCATACATCGTGAGGAGAACACCCTCAATCTCGACATCGTGCTTAAATGCGGCACGGACGCGCTCCAAAGTTGAAAGCAGCTCGGTGATACCTTCAAGAGCGAAGTACTCGGCCTGCATCGGGACGATGAGAGAACTAGCAGCGACAAGCACATTGAGCGTGAGCAGATCCAGGGCGGGTGGGCAGTCCAATATCACTAGATCGTAGGTATCCTTCACGGAACTCAATGCATGCCTGAGGCGGACTGCACGGTCATCGGCGGTTGCCAATTCGATATTTGCGCCGGTAAGGTTCTTGGATCCAGGGAGGAGCGACAGATTCTCAACCGCCGTGGGCAGGATAACCTGCTGGGCTTCGGATTCGCCGACCAAGACGTCATAGATGGAATGGCGATTGTCATCGCGCCCCACACCCAAACCGGACGAGGCATTTGCTTGCGGATCGCAATCGACGAGGAGAATTTTGAGACCCTCGAGAGCCAGGCAGGCAGCAAGATTAATAGCAGTGGTGGTTTTGCCTACTCCGCCTTTTTGATTGACCACGCCGAGAATCTTTCCCATGGATTCTCAGGTTAACGGAACAGGGCTTTTCCTTGTTGCCGTTTATCTGTGGAGAAATAGGGAAGGCTGTGGAAAGCCCAACATGCTAGGGCAACGGTTCTCTTTAATTGATGACTTTAGGAGGTTTAGATCGTTGGCAATTGCTTTGCGTTTTTCCGTACAAACAGGCAACCCGGTGGAAAACTCGCCTGAGTTTGGTTTCTTTCGGCATGTTCCACGTGGAACATTGTGGAATTGGCCCCTTAAAGCGAAGCCTTCGTTCCACGTGGAACATGTGTTCCTTTGTTCGAAATTCCCCAGAGTACCAATCTTTGTGTCGATCCAGGCAGGTGAGCTTGATTCAGGGAAAACGCGCTCAATGCGGCCCTGACATTGCTTTCCAGGACCAGGGTCGTTAGTACCATTAACACACCACCCGGATGGAGCAAAGAAATCCCTGTCGCAAGAGCTTTTTCCATACGATCTACAGCGCGCAATGTCACGCAGTCAAAGCAATCCCGAATAGTTTCTGCACGGCCGGCAAATACGCGTGCGTTGAGGCTCAGCGATCTCACGACCTCATTCAGGAAAGCGGCCTTCTTATTCTGCGATTCTGCAAGTGTGACCGGAATTTCGGGTCGCCAGATAGAGATCGGAATTCCGGGGAACCCGGCTCCGCTACCCAGGTCAAGCAGGGACTCCAGCCCAGCGGGCAACAACTGGGCCGAAGCGATGCATTCAATGAAGTGTCTATTCAGTATTCCATCACGGTCACGAATAGAGGTGAGGTTGATCCGGGCATTCCACTTGAGGATCAGCTCGAGATAATCATTGAATCGGTTCCGCTGTTCCTGCGAAAGCGCTTTCAATCCTGCATCTGCCACAAGTGAGTTCAAACCGTTTGGATCTGGGTTCGACCGGATCATCTTGATTGCGCCATCCTCTCCGGAATTGGCTTCCAATTCTCGACGGCTCGAACGAAAGCCTCGAAAATGCCGGAAGAGAGCTCATTCAGGGTGAAGGTCCTTTCAGGGTGCCACTGCACGCCGAGAACGAAATGATCTGACGATGTGAGTTCAGCGGCCTCGATCACGTCATCTTCCGGGGAGACTGCCGTCACTTGAAGTCTGTCGCCGACCCTGCCGAGCGCCTGATGATGGCTGGAATTCACGGTTGCATCGAACTGACCCGTATGATTGGCGAGACTCTTTTGGAGAAGCGATCCCGGAGCGATGCGAATCGAATGAGCGTCCATGACCTCGCGGTCGGATCTGTGATTCACGCCCGAATGCAATATTGCATCAATATCCTGAATTAAAGATCCATTCAACCAAACATTGAGTGCTTGGAAGCCATGGCAGATTGCGAGAATTGGTTTGCGTAAGTTAAATGCGTCCTGCAGAAGAAGTTCGTCCACCGCAGTGCGAGCGGGATCAGCCGGGCCACATTCCGGGATGCGGCGCTGGCCGTAACATTCAGGGTCCACATCGAAACAACTCCCAGGCAGGAGCACTCCCTGAGTTCCGGTAACGAGCCTGGCTACGACGTCTGGGGCTTCGCGAAGCGAAATAATGACCGGAAAAGCCCCGAAGGCCTGGAGAGCGGCCATATAGAGCGGAAGCGTGCGCCCGTTATACTTCGCATCGCTAAACGTTGGTTCTGGGATGGCGATCTTTGTTGGCATGGACGGTTCAAGTTTATTTGCATTTAGGTGCTCTGTTCAAAGCGGATTCACTTGGCCGATTGGGATTGCAAATGGAACGTGCTGGCTTGTTCGAGAGCAACCCGTAAGCAACAAGATACAGGGCAAGCAGCAAGCGTTATTCATTAAATACAATAGAATCTATAGTTTATAGGAGAGATTCCCTTGGCTGGCAATTCTGCGGAGGAACCATTACATCATGTCGAACACATCTTTCAGCAGCGCCCTAATCACGGAAAGAGAACCGCGCTTCCACATTCTCGCATTCGAAATTTATTCGTATTACGAATACTACATAGCTTGAAGATCAATGTTTTCCCCACCAGCGAGGCGCTGAGTAGTTCGAATTCTGGGGCACATGCAGGTTTAGGGAGTTCGGATTTTCTGTGTGCCTGACTGCGATCAAATTTCCGATTCCAAGATGGATATGGATAATTCCTCGTGAGAAGTTGAGTGTCCGACCGATTTTTCCAATCCATCCTCCTCTCCTCTCAAGGTGGCGCGCCGTTAAATACCAGGCGAAATCGTTGCCGATATTCCATGCTTCGACAGCTGCGAAATTTCGCTCACCCGCGAGATGGAATTGGGTGACCCAACCCCCCTCACTGAAATAGCCTGCTTGTGTTGTATCGAAGGCCCAGTTGGCCGATCGACCGCCTGGACCTTGACCGCACATGGTCTTCACATCCTGAAGGCTCGTGATCTCCCCGGGAACATTCGTGTCGTAAGAGCCAGCGAAGGCATGACTGTTCCCACAGAGCCACTTGTGGTGAGTCATATTTCGATAAGTACCCAATGAATCGATCATTTCCCCAGCAATGAGCGTGGCAACAGACAGGTTGTTCAGAGATAACCTGAGCCTAGGTGACCGCGGCGATTCAACTTGCGGCTTGTGCTCCATTGACGCGCGAAGTGGCCGCGGCGCGTCGGCAGCTATGTGGTCCGTCTCCATTTGCTGCGCAGGTCCAGTAGGGCAGTGGACAAGGATGAGAAGGCTGAGAGTCCAAATCGGGGCTGCATTCGTCAAGCATGTGAGCGTTTCCATAGTGAAGATTCGTCGGGAGCAAAAGGGACATTGCGGCTCCGATATTCTCATCGGCGGAAATGTGCGAAACCTAAAGCGGCGGATTCCCTCTCCAGTGGCGACGTTAATGACAGTTCTCGCTTGATCAGGAAGGAACTGTCTTGGGAATGTCGAGTCATTAAGAATTCGAGTCGCAAAGACCCAAGAAGCTCGAATCAAATGCTGGGTGCATCGACTGCTTTCTGAACAGTCCGTTACTTGCCAGCTTGACCGTAGTCGGCGTGGTCTATGGTTTTCAGAGATTCCTTTTCTGTCCCTTGGAGGTCGAAGATTACCACGTCATTGGCGCCGGGATGCAGCCATGGGCCCGGTGTGTATAAGGTGAATTCGGGGCCGACGGACCAAAAGCGGCCGAGTGCTTGACCGTTAAGAATTGCGACGCCCTTGGAAAGCCCACTCGTGTCGAGAAAGGTGTCAGGGAGCAAATTGCGCGACGACCCCGAGTCCGAATTGGACAAGGGCTGAGCCGCTAACGAGTAACGGTAGAAGCACGGGCCTTTGCAAGTGCCTCTGGCGAAATGGAGTGTTGTGAGATCTGTTAACGGTAGTGAGTAGATTTGCCAATGGCTTGGCAGATGGCCGCTGATCCTCACTGAGCCGGTGATTCCTTTGCGCTCTGTGCGGATCACATTGGTGAAATTCACGCGTCCGGAGTTTTCAACGAGGATGTCCAGCGTGGCCTCGTTCAAAATGGGAGGCAAGGCAAGGCTCGATTGGCCGAGTCGACGATCAAGCGTACCAACCAGCTTGTGTTCGATATAGATCTGCGCATAGTCATGCAGTCCGTCGATGACGAGTTCGCCAGAAGCACCACTTGCGATTTGAGTGCGATACAGAATATAGCCGTACGCTTGATCTAGATCTTCCATGCTGAGCAGTTTGTCGGATTCAACCGGTGCGGGCAGGTTTTTCCATAACGAGGCGGATTCAGGACGCGATGAAATGGGATACGACTTTGACGGTGTGGGCGCCGGAATTGCCGGCAGGGTCTTTCCGGTGACATGCGAGATGGCGTCGCGGAAGGCTGTGAACTTGGGCGTCGGTTGGCCACTCTCGTTGAGCGGGGCGTCGTAGTCGTAGCTTGTCGTGTCAGGCTCGTAGTTGCTGCCGTTGCTGTTGGCGCCGTTCATGAATCCGAAGCTGGTTCCACCATGGAACATATACATGCTGACGGAGTAGCCCTGTCTCAGCATCCACTCGTATTCAGAGGCGTTCGCGGCAACAGGCGTGGTGTGGTGATGTTCGCCCCAGTGATCGAACCATCCGGCCCAGTATTCGCCAGTCATGAAAGGGCCCTCGGGACGAAGTTTCTTCAACGTGGCGAATCCCTGCTTCGCGCCGGTTCCGAAGTTGATCACGGCGGGCAGCTCCGGAAGGGAGCCATTCGGCACCTGTTCAGGGCCATCCGCGGTGTAGAGGAGCGTGTTGGGCCTAGCGAGACCTGATTTCAGCAGTGCGGTTTTGACGGCTTTCATATAGGAATGATCATCGCCGAATGAGCCGTACTCATTCTCGACTTGGATAGCGATGATAGGGCCGCCATTGGACAGAAGCAGCGGCGAGATTTCTTTGGCGAGGCGAGCGAACCACTCGTTCATGGCTGCAAGGTATTTCGGATCTGTGGAGCGAAGAGTGAGGCTGCGGTCCTTGAGCAGCCAGGAGGGGTAGCCACCGAGATCCCACTCGGCGCAGACGTAGGGACCGGGACGAAGGATGACATTCAGCCCTTCCTGCTGCGCTTCGCGGATGTAAGCATTTATGTCGTTCTGACCACTGAAATCGTAGACGCCCGGGCTTGGCTCATGAAGGTTCCAGAAGACGTATGTCGTGATGGTGTTCAGGCCCATGGCGCGAGCTTTGCGAAACCGATCTCGCCAATATGCGCGCGGTACGCGGGGGTAGTGCATCTCGCCGGAGAGAATCTGATAGGGCTTGCCATCGAACTGGAATTGACCATTGGCAACGACAAAAGTATGGTGGGCAGCTTGTTGGGCCTGAGCTGAAGCGGACGCGGAGCCGGCAAAGAGCAAGGCCATGAACAGAGCAGAGCGCATGCCGGCAATCATAACGTGCCGAATCTGCTAATGGTGGCAGAACTAATGCCGGGGAAAAGCTGCTTCTTGCTTCGGTCGCGATGACTTCATGTCCCGATTGGGCTTCAGATCAGCAGCACTGCAGCCATCGGTACAGCAAGCGTGATAGGCAAGATCTTGTATTTCGATTTACTTTCGTACCGCTAAAGTCTCATTTCCATGCGCATTTGTAGCGTGTCAGCATTGCCACACATGCAAGACTGTAATGGGCCCGATTCGAAAACGCCGGAGATCCTTGGTTTGATCGGCTTGGCATTGGCGGTATTTGGCATTTCTGAAATGCCGCTTGCTCCGCGCCTCGCGTGTCTTCTCGGTGCGTCGTTCTGCTTGCCGCTGTCGTTCCATGGGCAAGAATCATGGCCGTTGTGGGTGCGCTGGGCGCTTTCGCTCGTCGCGAATGCTTTTCTGGCCTTTGTTGCGTGGTCCGTGATTCGCGGGTATTAGCGATCGTCGCCAATCAGACGTTCAGATCGACTTGCTGCCGAGCGGCGACGAGACCATGCGGCCAGTGCATACATCGGAAGGCCAAGGGCTGCTATCACCAGCGAAAAGGCAAAGGCCGAAATGCCGGCTACGGTTTCGAATCGTGAGGCATAAACCGCATAGACAACCAGAGCGGTGGGGCTGAGCCCGAGGAGTACTACAAACCAGTCGGGTCCGGGGACGCGGAAGGGACGCGGGAGAGAAGGTTCACGCCGACGCAGAACAATGAGAGCGAGAAACTCCAACACGACCGACATGCCCCAGAGGACAAGGTCGATGGTGATGAGGCGCTCGAAGGAGAAACCGAGAGCGAGGGCCCAGCACGTTCCACAGGCAAGGATCGCGACCCACGGCGATCCATTGCGAAGGCGTTTGGTGAAAACAGAGGGGAGAAAGCCATCTTCGGCGAGCGCGTGGGGTAAACGCGTGTAAGACATAGTCAGATTGCTGAAAGTGCCAAAGTCGTCGATGACGCCGGCGACCACGACTGCTATAGCGAGGAGGGGGCCACCGAGCATTCGGGCTGCGTCGACCCATGCTCCTGTGGAGAATTGCGCTGCAGGGATTCCGGCCCAGGCGACTGCGGAGATAGGGATTGCGTAAGTGAGCATGATCATGATCACCGCAACGAGAATCATGCGCGGGTAATTGCGCTGTGGGTTCTCAACTTCGTTGGCAATAGTGGTGGCATTGTCCCATCCCATGTAGTTCCACATGGCGACGAGAACGGCGGTGGAGAAGGGAACGCCCTCGGGGCGCGCCATGGAGGCGTGTCCTCCGAATGGGCCGCGAGCACCGAGAAAACCTGCGGCGATTGCGAGACCGACAAGCACCAGGTAGGGGGAAATGGAGATGATCCATAGACGAACCGAACCCTCACCTACAGAGACAGCGCCACGAAGATTCCAGACGACGGCTGCGGCTACGACAGCGAGTTCGAGGAAAAGCCCGCGATGACCGGCGGTGAGATGAGGCGCAAGGTGTCCGAGATAGAGGACGAAAGTAGTCGGATAAATCGCCATGTCGAATACCGAAGCCGCAAGGGACAGCCAAGCCTCCTGAAATCCCCAGAAAGGTCCGAGAGCACGGCGCACCCATGCATAAAAGCCGCCTTCGGCAGGAACAGACGAGGCGAGCTCGCCCAGCATAAGTGCGGTAGGAAAGCTCCAGAAGATTGGAAGGACGAGCAGAAGGATAAGAGCGCGGCCGTAGCCGCCGAATCCGATGATGTCCTCGATGTCGTATGGGCCACCGGAGACCATGAAGTAGGTGGCGGCGAGGAGCGGGAGAAAGCGGAGCGCAGAAGGTCTTCCGCGCCTCTCCTTTTTCCCGAGGTTCCGAAAGGGCATGTAAGCAATGTACCGGAGCAGCGATTGCTGGGTTGTCATAAGAATGCAATGGGGTTGTTGGGGCAGAGCCGATCAAAGCAGCTCGAACGTGTCGAAACATACAATTCCGGCGGGATGAGTAGAATCGGGGAATGCTGCCGTCGTTGCATATCGGGATTGTGGGATGTTCGGCGGAGGGAGCCTCCCTGTGTTATCGGACGATCTGTGAAAAAGGTGCGCAGGTGTTGGGAGCACACGGGCATCCTGAGATCACGATGCACACCCACTCGCTCGCGGCATACGTTGAATGCCTGGACCGAAATAACTGGGATGGTGTCGCCGAGTTGATGCTGGATTCCGCGCAAAAGCTGGAGCGAGCAGGAGCAGAGTTCCTAATCTGTCCGGACAACACGATCCATCAGGCGATGTCGCTGGTTGAGCCGCGGTCACCACTCCCTTGGCTGCACATTGCCGAGGTCGTGGCGGATGAGGCGGCGGAGCGCGTCTATCAGCGAGTTGGGCTGCTGGGGACCAAGTGGCTCGTTCAGAGCGAGGTATATCCCGAGAAGCTGGGAGCGCGACGGATCGAATCTTTGCGACCAACAGATGAGGAGCGACGAGAGATCGATCGCATCATCATGGATGAGCTGGTGTACGGAGTGTTTAGGCCGGAGTCGGTGACCTACTTTCAACTCGTGATCCGGCGCATGAAGGATGAAAGGTGCGACGCGGTAGTGCTGGGATGCACAGAGATCCCGCTGATCATCAGCAACCGGAATTCGCCGTTGCCGGTGCTGGATTCGACACGGCTTCTGGCGCGGGCTGCCTTGCGAAGAGCGGTCATGGCGCAGGTATAACGCGAATCGATGCGGAAAAAACAATAGGGGGCGCTGTTGACGCCCCTTATTGTTTGTTGCGACCTAATGACTATTTGCTTTTTGCAGGTTGGCTGGCAATGATCATGCTGGAAATTTTGGCGTAGGTTGCAGCCGGTACGATGCCCTTCGTCTTGAGCTGGGTCTTGTTGGCGTAGGGTCGGCCCGCGATGATCTTCTGCGAGTATGCGTCGCCAACTCCAGGGAGCGCTTTGAGCTGATCGGCCGTTGCGGAGTTGATGTCGACGAGGTCAGTCTTGGCTGAGGTCGCGGTGGACTGGGCAGACTTGGCGCTGGATTTGGCTGTGGACTTGGCTGAGGAGGACTGGGCTGTGGCAATAGGAAGGACACCGAACAGAGAGCAGGCGGTCAACCCGAGAATCAACGAAGTGAATCGACTGAGGCGCATAGATTTCTCCTTAGTACGGTATGTGAGATGCCCGATGCAGTGTCGGCGGATAGTGTGCCGATGAGCGGAACCATGCTATCCGGTTGGTCGGCTGAAAGGAAGAGGGTGAAGATGGTTCGCAAGTACGGATCCGACTTGCGGCTGCAGAATCGAACCCGGCCGTGTTCTTTCAACGTTTTCTGTTGTGATCCGCTTCTGCATGGATGAAAACGGGCCGGCTGCAGACGTAAACGGAAGACGGGGAAGCGAGATCAGCAGAGTCTAAGCAACGAAAATGGGGCGCTGTGAGCGCCCCGTGAAGCCACTGTGCAAGTAATTAATTGGAACGCTGATCGTCGGTCCGGCGTTGGCCTTTGCGACGGTCATGTTTGTCGGCGCGCCAATCGGGAGCGCCGCTGCGACGGTCGCGGGCATTCCCGCGGCGTTCGGGGATCTTCCTTGAATCTGGCAGGACGACCATCGCGGTGGTGGTGGAATCGAGGTTGATTATCTCTTCGCTGATTTCGACTTTGCATGCCACATTGCCTGTTGTGAGCAGGCGGTTAAGAACCGGGATTTTGGCGCGCTGAGTTTCGATGTAGTCGACGCCTTCGGCAGTTAATGAAAAATCGGAGTTGTCAGCCCTGGTGATGTACCCCTTCTTGCTCAAGTACCAGGTGGTGAAGTCGAGGTAGTCACGCGGGAAGCCCATGCGGCGCTCAATTTCGGCGAGGCTGACCTGCGGATCGAAGGGATTGGAACGGCGCTTGTAGTAGAGGACGGCGAGCACGGCGAGACGGCGATTGAGTTCGCCTTGGACGTGGTCCATGAAATCGACGGACTCGGAGAGCGGAACCTGGCGGGCGGGCTCCTCGCGCTCATAGTCTCGATCGTATTCGGAGCGCCGTTCGGGATCGGAGAGAATGTCGTAGGCGGTTTTCAGCAGGAAGAACTTTTCGGGATCGCCAGTATCGGGATTGTCGGGGTGAAAGCGAGACGCAAGGTAGCGGTACACACGATGAATCGTCTCGTAATCTGCGTGGGGGCTGATCTGGAGAAACTCGTAGTAGTCCAACGTCTGAGTCGCTTCGAGCATTAGGATGACCTCTTGCGGTTGGTGCTGTTGTATGTGGAATCTTGCATTGCTGCTTGGTTTATCAGCAATCACCCAATTTGGGGAGCGGCGGACGAGCGTAACTCGCGGGCAGGTGACTAATGAGGAATATGTATGATCGGGGCGGAGAAAACAAAACGGGATCAATGATTTGTGCGCTTGGAACGCTGGGAATATAGCCGAGGTGACGCTTTCGTGTGAGAGGCCGGCGCGCGTTATCCGCGTCCCCGCGATGCTCGCAAGTTAGAGACGCGCGTCGATATACTCAGCACTAGAGCGCGACTCGCGTTCGATGGAGATTCCTGATTTGTCGTTCAGCCGCCGCGGATTTCTGAAGTCGCTCTCCAGGACCGCTCTCGTGTTATCGCTTGAAGACGTTCTGAGCCTGGTCCGGCCTGCCTTTGGACAGCAGTTGCCACAAAAACCTAAGCGCAGTGCGCGGCAGTCTTATGAGGCGGCGGCGAGGCCGGCTCCGAAAGGGCCACCCTCGCCCGTAACAGGATCTCCGCTGGGAGTGCAGTTTTTAGATGTTGCAAGAGAGTCCGGATTGAATGTCGAAATGATCTTCGGCGGCGAACACCGGAACAAATACCTGCTGGAGACTACTGGTTGCGGCGCAGCCTTTTACGACTATGACCAGGATGACTGGGTTGACATCTACCTGGTGAATGGGTGGAGGCTGGAGGGATTCCCCAAGGGGCACGAGCCGGTTTGCCATCTGTTCAAGAACAATCGCGACGGCACATTCACGGACGTGACAATCAAGGCAGGACTGGCTCGGTCGGGTTGGGGACAGGCGTGCTGCGTCGGTGATTACAACAATGATGGGTGGAATGACCTGTTTGTCAGCTACTACGGGCAGAATTCGCTATTCCGCAACAATGGGAATGGAACATTTACGGATGTGACAAAGGAAGCAGGACTGCTGCAAGAGCGGCTGCGGTGGAACTCTGGATGCACGTTCGTCGATTACGACAAAGACAGCCATCTCGACTTGTTTGTAGGAAACTATATTGACCTTGATCTGAAGACGACCCCGCTGCCCGAGGATGCGAATTGCACTTACAAGGGGATCGTGGTGGCCTGCGGCCCGCCGGGGCTTGAGGGCGGAAAAAATCTCCTGTATCGCAATAAAGGCGATGGAACGTTCGAGGATGTGAGCGAGAAAGCCGGACTGTGGGGAACACTGGGAACGTACGCGTTGAGTTGCGGGGCAGCGGACCTGGACAACTCTGGCTGGCCGAACATCTACGTTGCAAACGATTCGACATCTGCAACCTATTATGTGAACCAGAAGAATGGGACTTTCAAGGATCAGGCGATCGAGGCCGGAGTAGCGTATTCGCCGGATGGCAAACCGCAGGCGGGCATGGGTGTTTCGATTGGAGACTACAACCGCGACGGCATGCTGGATATCGTGAAGACGAACTTCGCAGGCGATACTGATTCCTTGTTCCTGAATCTGGGTGACGGGTCGTTTGACGACCGAACCTATCAGGCGGGGCTTGGAATCAATACCCGTCTGTTGGGATGGGGCGTCAGTTTCATTGATATCGATAATGATGGCTGGCTCGACATCCTGGTTGCGAACGGACACGTGTACCCGGAAGTGGACGGTACACAAGTGGACGCGGCGTATGCCGAGCGAAAGTATCTGTATCGCAACTTGCGGCAGGGGCAGTTCGAGGACGTAAGCCTCGTTGGCGGGTCTGGTATCACTGCAGATGCGAAGGCCCGCGGATTCGCAGTGGGTGATTTCGATAATGATGGTGATCTGGATGTGCTGGTGAATTGCGTGAATGCTGTGCCGCAACTGCTCCGTTGCGATGCGGCCGCGGGACAGGAGTCTACGGCAAAGCGAAACTGGGTGAAGATCCGCCTCGTGGGAACGAAATCAAATAGGACTGGGATCGGAGCCCGGATCAAGGTGATTGCACAGACGGGAACGGGTCTCATTGCCGGGAAGACGGTTCCGGAGCTCACGCAGATTGAAGACGTGAAGTCGTGCAATGGATATTACTCGGCGAGCGATCTGCGAATTCACTTCGGGCTAGGCGAGGCGCAGAAGGTCGACCTGGTAGAGATCCGTTGGCCTTCGGGACAGGTGGATATCATGAAGAATTTAGACGTGAACCGGCTGTACGTGGTTCAGGAGGGCGGGAAGGTTCTGAAGAACGAGGCCCTGCAGGCTGCAAAGAAGAAAATATAAAATCTGTGTGCGGCCGATTCGTACTGATCAGGATCGGAGCCATTGCCCTGGCGTTCAGCGGGCCAGCCGCTGAAGGCAAATCTAAAACAGCCGTGTCGCGCGATTTTCATGATCCAGAAGCCACCGTTTGCGTTCAATGCCGCCGCCGTAGCCAGTGAGAGATCCATTCGATCCGATCACGCGGTGGCAGGGGACGACAACGGCGGCCGGATTATCACCATTTGCAGCGCCGACAGCTCTGACAGCAGCAGGGCGACCGATCCGGCGTGCTAGTTCGCCGTAGGACGTGGTCGTTCCGCACGGTATACCGCGCAATGCTTGCCAGACTTCGCGCTGAAAAGCTGTTCCGGCGGTCTCAACAGGAATAGTGTCGATTGATGAGAGTTCTCCGTCGAAGTAATGCGAGATGCGGGTGCAGACGCTGGATGGATCGAGGGAAGGCGAGAGCGTGAAGCCCTTGTTGCCGTAGAGACGACGGAGTTGGAAACGGACTACTTCGATCTCGCCTGTGAAGAGAGCCGCGCGAAGGCGTCCCTCTAAGTCGACGACAACTGTCATGGAGCCAATCGGAGTCTCAATGAGATCGTGGAACAGATCTAATGGCTCTGGCATCTGATCTTGCTTTCTATTGAAGTCTCGGGCTCTGGCTTCGAATTCTCGCACATTGAGATCGGGAGCTGGAGAACATCGCGGCCGATCAGCAGTATTTACATTGCGATGACATCCGAATGCCAACCGGATGACCCTGCGCGCCGTCTCTCTCTTGTTGGCACGATCAGAACGACGGCGAGAGCTGGGGAGCGCAGAGCCTGTTTCGATCTGGGTCTATTGGCTTGGGAGCCATTCTCTTTTTTACCACTCTCTGGTTGGGTGCACGGGAAGAGGGCGTCGAAGCTCGTGCTGAACCTGCAACCCGCGATCCGAACTCAGCGTGCGCCTCTTGTCATCGCGAGATCTTTGAGCGGTATCGAACCACTCCGATGGCGAATGCAAGCGGCTTTGCTCTGGACGGGTTCATTTCCGGAGACTTCACGCATGAGGGTTCTGGCGTTCATTACAAGCTGATCGAAGACGGCGGGAAGGTCTGGCTGACCTATGAGCGCGACCATCCTTCTCCGGATCGCGAATTGAATGGGAAGCAGGAGATGCGGTATTTCATCGGGTCCGGCAAACGAGGCCGGACCTATCTATTCGAGCAACATGGATATTGGTTCGAGGCGCCGATCAATTGGTATGGAAAGAAACAAGTGTGGGATATGACGCCAGACTTTCGGCGTGCGCGCTCTATGCCGTTGACTCTGCCCGTCGATCCGGGGTGTTTGCATTGCCATGCATCGGAAGTTGCGCGATCGCTGCCAGAGGCTCGGAACCTGTATTCCGGGGAACCCTTCGCGGATGGAGGAATTAGCTGCGCAGCGTGTCATGGTGACGGAAGCGTTCACATTGCTTCAGCCGGCAAAGTGCACATGATGAACATCGACCGGCTTCCACAGATGCGCCGAGACTCCATCTGTTTGAACTGTCACCTGGAAGGACAAACCGCCGTGATTCGTCTCGGAAAGAATACGGCGGACTTCGTACCCGGTGACGACCTGTTTGATTTCGCGGAATACTTTGTCTACAAAACGGAGAACGGATCGGGAGGACGGGCTACAAGCCAGTGGGAAGCTCTTTTAAGGAGCCAGTGCAAAAAGAAATCCGGCGAGCGGATGACCTGCACGACCTGCCACGATCCTCATGATTCTCCAAGGCAGGATGTGAAAGCAGAATTCTACAGAACTAAGTGTCTTCAATGTCACGATAAAGCGAGCTTCGCCGAGAGGCACCATCCGGAGAACCGAGACTGCACTGCTTGTCATATGGCTCGACCCCCTTCGAACGACATTGCGCACGAACAAGTGACCGATCACTGGATCAGGAAACGCGTCAGCAATAAAACGGAACCAATGGCAACAAGCGGGGAACTCGAACCAATCGGCGAAACCGGCGTGGACGACCGCGAACTGGGGTTGGCCTATGCCCAAATGGCTCTGCGAGGGGAGGACTCGGAAGCCGGAAAGCGGGCCCTCAATTTTCTGAAACGGACGGAGCAGAAGGAAGGCGGAGCGCAGAAAGATCATGAGCTTCATGCGAACCTCGGATTCCTGGAGCAGATGGCGGGCGACGCAGATTCTGCTGAGCAGGAGTACAAACGCGCGCTGGAAGCTGATCCATATGATGCTATCGCCGGCGGCGATCTGGCCGTGATTAAGGCGCGGAAGCGCGAGTATTCGGAGGCGGAGAAGCTATGGCAAGGAGTTTTCGACCGCGATCCGGGACAGGTGGCCGCCGGCATCGATCTGGCGATCGTCGAGTGTAGCACCGGCAGGAGCGATGCAGCGATTGCGACCGCTGAGCGAATCCTGGAGTTCTCGCCCGATGAAACCAAAGCGAGAGATATGCTGGTCGCCATCCGTTCCGGCCGGCAGAAATGTGGATCGCGGTGAGAGGACCAATCCGACATCGACTGAGCCACATGGCGAGATCTGAACAAGGCCTGGCGTAGGTGAAATGTCATGCCTTAAAGAGGCTTGTCCGGGCAAAGCGTCTTCTGATTCATCGGGACGAAGGTGTGCCCAGACTCAGCATGGCAGAGCGGATCGGTCAAGGATCAAAATCTGTGATGTAATCCGGCTTAGATCAGGTATAAGTTATTTGCAAATCAACCATTTGATGGAGAAACAATGCGATCGAATGATGGATGTCGGCCATAACCTGGGGCCCGTTTAAGCTCCTTTTTAAAGAGATTCGTCACGATATAAATGATATGTCGAATATTCAGACTTCCTCTCCATTTGTCTCATTGTGGCGTAGAAGATCCGAGTTGCCGGGGGTCGTTTCAAAATGGGCAGATGTGGGGTGGCCACTCCTCAGTTCTAGGTAAATCGGTTTATATCCATCAATTTGGGGGATGACAGACCTGATGATCTATGCCCTTGCGCTGTAGCTGAATGGAGAAGTAAAGGTTTCCCGGGAATGATATGTCGATTCAGAGCGCTTTTGTGAATATTTTCATGTATTTACCGTTGACAGGGCTTGCGCTATTCAGTAGTGTTTCGATTTGCTCCGGAGTTTCTAAATTTGCAGCTCTCTATCTGGATTTGAGGAGCGTCTCCGGAAAAGTCAGCCTGTCATCGCGACAGGTGAGTCTTGCAGCCGACTGGCCGAAGTCAAAATGCCTGTCGGCAGAATCACCATAAGTTAAGAGATCAGAACAACCGGCAGCACTTTTTCAGGAGACCGCATGAACAGAGTTTTCCGCACAGCACTCGTGCTGGCCATATTTGGCTGCGCGAGTTCGCTCCTCATTGTGACGGCCAGTGCACAAGCGATCTACGGATCGATTTTCGGCACTGTATCCGACAAGAGTGGGGCTGTCATACCGAACGCCACGATCACCGTGACGGACGTAGCTAAGGGCACCGTAGTGACCGTTCAATCGAACGGTTCCGGTGACTATAGCGTCCCGCACCTCATTCCCGACGTATACAACCTCAAAGTCGCAGCGAAAGGCTTCACATCATTCGAGACGACGGGCATTTCGGTTTTGGCTGATACATCGCCCCGCATCGATCCCACTCTGGATGTGGGCTCAGACACGGGCACGACCATTACTGTGAGTGCTGAGTCGGTACCCCAGCTAAAGACGGACAAGGCCGATGTGGCCACGGTGTTTGATACGCAGGAAGTGGCTAACCTTCCTGTTCCAGACCAGAACTTCACGAATCTTCAACTTCTGGTTCCGGGCGCGCAGAAGCTGGGCTGGTCGCATGCAGCATCAGAGAATCCACAAGCGTCGCAGCAGATCATGGTGAACGGTCAGGCCTTTGCGGGTACAGCCTTCGAGTTGGACGGCACTGATAACCAGGATCCGATTCTCGGAATCATTGTTATCAATCCAACGATGGACGCGGTAACCGAGACCAAGATCACGACGCAGAATTTTGACGCGGAGTTGGGTAAGGCGGTTTCCGCAGTTGTTACGGCGCAGACCAAGTCGGGCACCAATAATTTCCACGGCAGTGTGTACGACTTCAGAACCAGCAACGCCAATCTTGCGCGTGACCCATTTCAACAGGCCCCTGGTACTCTTCCTCCAGGCTTGAAGAACCGGTTCGGCGGCACCATCGGCGGACGAATCATTCGGGACAAGTTCTTCTTCTTCGGAAGCTACGAAGGACAGCGGCAGAAGGTTGGGACTTCGACAACGAACACATTGCCTACCGAACTCCTGATGGAAACCGCTCTCGGCAATACGGTTGGGCCCAGCGGTATTCCAGGGGCGGACTTCAGCGAGTACGCGACCCAGCTCGGCGCAGCGGGCATCATCTACGACACTTCGAAAACGCCTACACTCGGAACGGATGGCAAACTGCACTATCCTGCATTTCCGGGAAATGTAGTACCGCTGGCGTACTTGCAGAGAGCGGCCTCTCAGCCTGCTCTTAACCTGTTCAAACTTCTCGAGCCATACTCCAAGGGAATCGGCTTGGGCAGCGCGGGAAATCTCAACGGACTGGACAGCAACTTCCATGGTTCCGGCACTGGCGGGCTGAACAGTGACCAATGGACGGAGCGTATGGATTTCACGCTCAATGAGCGTATGCACGCTTTTGAGCGGTTCTCCCGATTCACCGACACGCTGACGGGTAAAACTGAATTCGGCGCAGCCGGTGGACGCGGCTTCGGTATCGGTGGGTATGCAGGCACCTCAAAGGGAGCTAACGACAGCTTGGCATCGGGCATGGACATTGCCTTGAATCCGAAACTGCTGACGGACTTCCGTCTGGCGTACTATCGCTACAATATCGTCACGTCGAAGTTCGATCAGAACGTGGCGGCAGCTACCAACCTGGGCATTCCCGGTCTGAACACGGGTACCTATTTCACCGGCGGTTCGCCCGGATATGACATCGGAACGCTTCCGGGCGGCAGCACGCAACCGGTTTTTGGATCTGATCTAAACGTCAACCGATGCAATTGCCCTCTGACCGAAAAGGAAGACCAGTTTCAGATCGTGAATAACTGGACTTTCATCAAGGGTGATCATACCTTCAAGGTTGGAACCGACCTCCGTTACGCACGCAACCTGCGCGTACCTTCAGATAACAACCGTACAGGAATTTTGAACTCCAATGCGGACGAAACATCCGATCCGGCCAGTAAAACGGCAGGCGGAAATGGGTTTGCAACGTGGCTGCTGGGCGATGTGACGAGCTTCAGGCGCTACGTTTCATCCTCGACGAACGCAAAAGAGTTTCAGAAGCGGACCTTCTTCTACGGTCAGGACACATGGCGTGTCAGCAAAGCTCTCACTCTGAATCTGGGACTCCGTTGGGAGCTCTACTTCCCAGAGAAGGTTAATGCAGATGGGAATGGAGCATTGCTGAATTTGGCAGATGGCTACCTGCACGTTGCTGGAATTGGGCAAGTCCCGGCTGATATGGGATGGACATTCGAAAAGAAGAGCCTGTATGCACCTCGAATTGGTTTGACTTATCAGGTGGATGACCGGACGGTTCTGCGCGCCGGATATGGACGGAGTTTCGACATCGGCATTTTCGGGTCGATCTTTGGACACGTCGTTACGCAGAATCTGCCGGTGCTCGCCAACCAGAACATCAACAACGCGACGAGTGCGTCATCGGCATTCACTCTGGACGCGGGTCCCAACGATCCGACTCCTATCGCTGTTCCGTCGAGCGGTCTGCTGCCAAATCCAGGAGACCAGGTGAATTCTCGTGCGCGTCCTAATCCGCTCCGGTTCCCCGAGATCGATGCGTGGAATGTTGCGGTGCAGCGTGCCGTTACTCCGACTCTCTCGCTGACGTTGGCGTATGTCGGGAACAAGGGAACCTACACGCTGGGTGATTCGAGCGGAAACACCATCAACCCGAACGAGGCTGCTATCAATTTGCCTGGATCGCTAAGTGCCACCGGACAATCACTGCACTTCGATCCGACTGTTCCGTCGGGTACCATTGACTCGGCCACAGGGGCAACGCAGACCTACAACATCCTGCGTCGCTACTATGGTGCTTCGCTTCCAGCTTGCCGCGATGCCAGCTACACAACTCCGAACCAGCCGTATGTCAGTCCGGGTGAGTGTGGATGGACGAACGATATCACCTACTACAGCGACAACCTGAACACCAACTTCAACGCGTTGCAGGTTACTCTGCAGCAGAACGCGTGGAAGAATCTGAACTATACGATGAACTACCAATGGGCGAGCGCATTTGCGAACAGCACAACGTATGCCAGTTGGGACCGTCATCCTGGCTATGGCCGCGACAGCAACGTGCGTCTGCAGCAGGTGACATTCTATGGTACGTACGATCTGCCGTTCGGCAAGGGTAAGGCGTTCGGATCGGCGGCAAACCGAGCTGCGGATATGATCATCGGCGGATGGCAGCTGTCCTCCACGTTCAACTGGGCAGGCGGTCTACCCTTCACAGTCAACTACAACGAGGCCGGCACAAATCTTCCAGGCGGCTTCTTCAACTTCCCGAGCTATTCGGGATCCGCAAAGATGAAGACGAGTCTGAGCGGTTTCCAGGCGAAATCAGGCGGTACAGGTCAGCGTACGTACTACACCAAGCAAACGGGCAACCTGCTTACCGATCCAGGCACGGGCATTTTCAAAAACCCGGGGCTGGATACGATCGGCAATGTGGGCCGCAACACCTATTTTGGCCCATCGTTCTTTAACGCCGACCTGTCAATCGCGAAGACCGTTACGATCCATGAGAATATCGCAACAAAGTTCCGCATGGACGCATTCAATGGCTTCAACCACATCAACCCCGGCAATCCGGGCGGAAACATCGAGTCGGACGGTACCATCACCGGCGGTGCACCAGGGGCGTTGCCTCGTCAACTTGAGTTCTCTCTTCGCGTTCAGTTTTAGCCACTAACCTTGCGGACAAAGACATCTTCGCAAGGGCTGCTAAGGCGAGAGAGGCCTGAACCATCCCACGGATGAGGATCTATTCGTGGGAATCGACATAAACCTCGAGGGGGGCTTCGGCTCCCCTCTTTCTCTTGTCAGTTCTTTCGGGATGACATAGCGATTGAGTATCGTCAAGCAACCGAACTTCGCTGAGAGTTAAACTGGCTGTACTAGGGTAAAGATGGCTCGCGTGATTGCTACTGTCGTTCTTTGCTGTTTAATTGCCACCGTAAAGGTTCGTGGACAAGGGCGACCAACAACTTCCAGTGACAATCCGGTTGGCGTGGCGACCTTTCAGACGGCCAAGGAACTGGCTGGAAGAGGGCGCCTGGACCAGGCGATGGCGGAACTCGATCAGCTTTCCAGTCAAAATCCAGAACCCGCAGGCGTGGAGCGTCTGCGAGGGATGATCTTTTATCAGCGTGAGCAGTTTCCTCAGGCAATCACAGCCTTTGCGAATGCGGCCAAGCAGGACCCACAGGACAGTGAATCGTTGGAAATGCAGGGCGTGAGCCTGTTTCGGATGGGACATATTCAGGAGGCATTGCCCCTTCTCGAAAAGGCGCACACGGGTGTTCAGGGAACAAACGTCGATCCAGATTATGTGCTGGCACTGTGCTATGCAGATGTGCAGCGCTATGACGATGCGCGACGTGCGTTTGCGAGCCAATATGGATTTGATGGCGACTCAGCGGAAGCTCATTTGCTGGCAGGCCGGCTGTTTCTACGGCGGGAGTTGCGCGATCAAGCGGGAGCAGAAGCGACGAAAGCTCTCAAGATTAATTCGGTCTTGCCGCTAGCGCACGAGTTGTTGGGTGAGGTGGCGCTTGCGCGGGGAGACACTGCTGCGGCCATTCAGGAATTCGAAGCGGAACGCAAGATCAATCCTCTGAACCCGGATTTGTACGATCGACTTGGCGACGCTTACGTGCGCAACGGACAGTACACAGAGGCCCAGCAGGCGCTGAATCGGGCAGTGCTGCTAAAGCCTGAAGCGACCGGACCGTATATTTTGCTGGGCGAGACTTTTTTGAAGCTGAAGCAGCCGATCCAGGCGCTGCATTATCTCGACCGAGCGGAGAGGATGGACCCGTCGAACTACATTACTCATAATCTGCTCGGGCAAGCATACAAAGCCACGGGACAACTTGCGGAGGCGAATCGCGAGTTCAAGATGGTAGTGGAACTTCAGCATCGAAACGATCCGAAGCCCGCGGAGAAGTAGGCGATGCATGGGAGTGGTCGCAGTCTGCAGCTGTCACTATGTGGGCTTGTTGCCCTTACGCTGGTTGCTAGCGCGCAAAAGCCATCAACGCCGGCAGGTGATGCGATCAGGCGCGCCGATGCGGCATTTCACGCGGGGTTTGCGGCGCGACAGTCAGGCAACTTGGAGGTTGCGCGAAGCAAATTTGCGGAGGTTGTAAAATTGCAGCCGCAGATCGCGGAGGGTCACGAAGCGCTGGGCGCCGTTCTAGTCGAATTGGGTCGACCCCTGGAAGGTGCGAAGGAGTTCGAGGCCGCAGGGAAGATTAAGCCCGGGGACGATGGGATAGAGGCGAATCTAGCTTTGGCATTCGCGCAAGGGGGAGAGCCCGCGAAGGCGATTCCGCACTTTCATTCAGCTGAAATCTTGTCGCGACAGGCAGGACATCCGGTGCCAGAGGCATCTTTTTACGACGCTTACGGCCGTGCTCTGGCAGCAGTGGGCAAGCTAGCTGAAGCGACGCTGCAATTCATCGCCGAAGAGGCTATTACAGGTCCGAAGGCGGATATTGAGGACTCGATCGGAACGCTCGAGGCGCAACAGAGCAAATGGAACGAGGCGCGGCAGCGGTTTGAGCATGCTCTTGCGCTGAACGGAAGGTATCTTCGAGCGCGCATTCACCTCGCTATGGTTTTGCGTTCGCAAAAGGACCTGGAAGGAGCGATGAACACGCTTGCCCCTGCGGTCGAGATGAATCCTCCCAATGCGGAAGTTTTAATGGAAGTGGGTCGGACGCTCGCCGCGGCCGGTCGAGACGATGAGGCTTTCGGGCAATTCGAGGCGGCCTTGAAGGCAGACCCAAAGGTGGAAGGCGGCCAACTGGAAACGGCAATGGCGCTGCAGCGGCTCGGGCGGCAGCAGGAAGCGGTCCCGTGGTTTGAACAGGCGCTAGAGCGAGAGCCGAAGAACGAATTGGCCCTGACCAATCTCGGACTGGCCTTGACGCTTACCGGAAAAGGCAAGAACGCGCTGGAGTACCTCAAACGGGCGCTTGCGGAGAATCCGAAGAACCCGGTGATCTACAAGGATCTAGGAGTCTGCCACATTCAGTTGTCTGCATTTGACGAGGCAATTGAGGATTTCCAAAAGGCGCTGAAACTGGATTCGGGAGACCCACAGCTGCACTACGATCTTGGTCTGGCATACAAGTTCAAGGACCGGACTGATGAGGCCGTTGCGGAGTTGAGCAAGGCTGGCCAGATGGATCCGAAACTTCAGGATCCACCGTACACGCTGGGCATACTTTATATGCAGTTGGGACGGCTGGATGATGCGGTTACGGAACTGAAGAAGGCCGTGACACTACGGCCGGAAAATGGCGATGCCTGGGCTATTCTGGGCAGCACGCTGAAGCAGGACTCGCGCTTGCCGGAAGCGGCCGAAGCGCTGAAGAAGGCGATCCCGCTGCAACCGGGACAGCCGGGGCCGCGGGTGACGCTGGCGGGAGTGCTGGCCGAGCAGGCAGGGAATCTGAGCCAGCAGGCCGATGCGGCTGATGCAGTCGGAGATCATGCAAAGGCGGAGAGTCTCCGGGGTGAGATGAAGCAGTTGCGGAGCGAGGCGGCGGACTACCGCAAACAGGCGGCGGATCTGTCGCGCACGGCAGTGAGCCGGCAGAGAGCGAATTTTGCACTCAATGCCGGCAATCAGCAGATGCTGCGAGGGGACATCGCGGGGGCGATCGGACGGTACCAGGCGGCGATCGCCGCGGATCCGTCGTTTTCCGAGGCTCATAACCAACTTGCGATCGCCTACGAGCGTCAAGGGCGCGCGGAAGAGGCTCGGGCAGAGCGCGCTAAAGCGGCAGAGCTGGGCAAGACGCAGTAGAATTCTCCTTCACTACTCAGCAGCCTTCGGGGGTTCAGATGAGGAACCGGCGTTTCTTGCATTCAACGGTGGTGTGCAATTTCAGGGCGCTTCGATGGTTCGCGCTCTTGCTCGTTCTGTTGCAGTGCGTGGCGTTGTCAGCGCAACGATGGACAGAGGAGCAGGCGAACCAGTGGTATGCAAAGCAGCCGTGGCCAGTCGGGGCCGATTTCCTGCCATCTACGTCGATCAACGAACTGGAGATGTGGCAGGCAGAATCGTTCGACGAGGCGACGATCGATCGTGAGCTGGGATGGGCAGAAGGTGCGGGCATGAATACGATGCGGGTGTTCCTGCACAATCTGCTATGGGAGCAGGATGCGAAGGGATTCCAGCAGAGGATGGATCGGTTTCTGGCGATTTCGGCGAAGCACCATATCCGGCCGATGTTTGTGCTATTTGATTCGTGCTGGGATCCAAACCCGAAATTAGGGCCGCAGCATCCGCCAATCCCGGGGGTACACAACTCCGGGTGGGTGCAGGCGCCGGGAGCGGCCATCCTCGCGGATCCTACGCGGTATCCACAGTTGGAGAGGTATGTCGAAGGGGTGGTCGGCGCGTTTGCCAATGATTCACGGATCCTGGCATGGGACCTATGGAATGAGCCGGACAATGGCAATGATTCGTCGTACCTGCATGGAGAACCGAAGAACAAGAATGAGATCATCGCGGGGCTGCTGCCCCAGGTGTTTGCATGGGCAAGATCTGCGCATCCGACGCAGCCGCTGACGAGCGGGGTGTGGCATGGAGATTGGACTTCGACCGCAACGATGACGCCGGTCGGGCGTATTCAGATCGACGAGTCCGATGTAATCAGCTTTCATAACTATGGATGGCCCGAAGACTTCGAAGCTCATGTGAAGATGCTGCTGCCGTATCACCGGCCAGTGATCTGCACGGAGTACATGGCGCGGAATATTGGAAGCACATTCGATACGATTCTGCCGATTGCGAAGAAGTATCACGTGGGCGCGATCAACTGGGGGCTGGTGGCCGGAAAGAGCCAGACATGGATTCCGTGGGACTCATGGCAAAGGCCGTATGTGTCGGACCAGCCGGCGATTTGGCAGCATGATGTGTTCCGGGTGGATGGGACGCCGTATCGGCAGCGAGAAATCGAAGTCCTTCGGGAGATGACGAAGGGGAGCTCGTAGCTGAGAAAGATCAAGTTCCCATGTGCCCACGAGTATTAATTCGAGGTCGTTCGGAGTGGATTTCCAAATCCATGAGACCCGCTCATCGCGATGAACCTGCGATGAACGGGGCACAGGGCCATTTCTCAGGAGCAACGGATTTATGATTGGGACATTGCCGAGTCTCCCAGCACCCGCAAGTGTGAGTTCGAGGTCGTTCGGAGTGGATTTCCAAAACCGTGAGACCCGCTCATCGCGATGAAACTGCGATGAACGGGGCACAGGGCCATTTCTCAAAGGCAACGGATTCATGGTTGGGCCATTGCCGAGTCTCCCGGCACCCGCAAGTGTGAGTTCGAGGGCGATCGGAGTGGATTTCCAAACCCGTGAGATCCGCTCATCGCGATGAGACTGCGATGAACGGGGCACAGGGCCATTTCTCAAGAGCAACGGATTTATGGTTGGGCCATTGCGAGTCTCCCGGCACCCGCAAGTGTGAGTTCGAGGTCGTTCGGAGTGGATTTCCAAAACCGTGAGATCCGCTCATCGCGATGAAACTGCGATGAACGGGGCACAGGGCCATTTCTCAAGAGCAACGGATTCATGATTGGGACATTGCCGAGTCTCCCAGCACCCGCGGGCTTTCGTTCTGGTTTTGTTTTTCCCTCGATTTTTGTACTTAATACATGGCGCAGAGGTTGTTCGGGCCGAATTCAGGTTCGCGGCACATGTTTGGCGACCAGCTCCTGACTTTGGGCTACCAGTTCACGGATCAGGCATTCTGTCGCTGAGTCCATCTCCGGCTCGGCGGAATGCGGATGAGAGGCGCTGAAGAAGCTGGTTGGATGGTCTGAACTGGATGGGGAGACCATTCTAGCTGCCACCTGCCCGTCAGGCTGCCAATGGGAAAGCTGGGGCTCAGGGGAGGCCGGCCCCTGTCCGGTGGGCTCCGGTACCTCGGGGTCGAGGAGACCTTCTTCGGTGAGTTCGTTCACGAGCCGGCTGACGAGCTTCATACCGGACAGGAGTGTTTCAGCAACGGAGCGCTTGATCCTTCCCTCTGCCAGCGCGTGAATGATCTCGTCGAGAGCGAGGAGGACGGAGTACTTGTCAGTCAGGGGCGGAAGAACAAGCGGTTCGTTGCCGCCAGATTCTTTCTCGACGGGGCGGGGAGGACGCTGCGGGTCGTGGTGGCGGCAGAACGTAGAGCCGTTTACGGCGGGCGCGTTGCATCGTTGGCCGTCGGTGAGGTGCTGACTGCATTGGGGGGTCATGAGATTCTCCTTGGGTTGAGGGGCAGAGAACAGAGAACAGAGAACGTGGAATAGCTGTGTGCCGCAGGGCACGATGTCATAAACGGTGGATTGGCTTGGATCGACTGAGCTCACTCTGGCCGAGAGAGCGGGCCTGTTGCGGGCGGATTCAACTCGCGATTTCGAAAGAGTGTTGAGGAACAGACAAGTTTCCGCTGTTCGAGGCAGATAGCCTGCAAACTGGCGGATTTAATTTTCGAAATGGAATGTGGAACTTAGGCCTGGGACTGGAGGCCGGGGTATTGACCAATGTCCTGCGCGGACTGCGGATGGAGAGCGAGGCGGAGTGTTTTAGAAAGAGAAGCGGCGACTCTCAAGCTCTCCCAGGTGCCCAAAAGCGGGGCACCGGGGGCACCCACGTTGGTGGTTTGAGATCGAATCAGGTTGGGCTTCACGGAGTCTAGACCCGCTCATCGCGATGAGACCGCGATGAACGGGGCACAGTGCCATTTCTCAATAGCAGCGAATGAATGATCCGTCTGCCTGCCGCATCTTTGGAGATCAGATGGTTCCTTGGGTGGGCTTCCACTTGAGCCAGTCGAGGATCCATTGCCAGGTGGCGTCCTGGGTGTGGGGTGCGGCGGGAGGGGGCAGAAGGGTTGCGGTTGGGAAGGCGACGGGCTTGTTGCGGTAGTTTTCTGCTATTCCTTTGAAGACATGGCCGGCGGGTTTGACTTTGCCGTCGTTGGTGAGCAGGCCGAGGGTGTACTCGAGCGGGTTGAAGTCGTATTTGCGATCGACGTCGTGGCTGTCCCAGTAGGTAAACCAACTCACTCCCTGCTCGATGGCAGCGCCAACGGCGTGGTTGAGCCACGAGGCCTGCTCGGCGTCTGAGAGTTTCTGGATGCAAGTATTGAATTCGCCGGCGAAGATGGGCTTCTGCTGCGTGCCTGCGTAGGAGCGGATGAGCGCGGCCATGGCGGCGAGGAGTTTGACGCTGGGCGGGTCCATGGGGCCGCCGTATTTGAGGGCGCCGGTCCACCACGGGTAGCAGTGCATGACGGGGAAGCGCTGCGCGGCGAGGGCGCGGGGAGAGAAGGTGGTGTCGCGAAACCAGGGATTGTGGTCGACGCCGTTGACGTGGAGGTGGTTGGGCAGGGTGGAGTTCATGAGGGCGAAGGTGCGGTCCATCCATGCGTCGCCGGTGGGCGTGTCGGCCTCCCAGCAGGTGTTGATCTCGTTGCCCATGTCGAAGCCGATGACGTTCTGATGCGGGGCGAGGGTGCGGCTGAGCTCGCGGATGAAGAGGGCCTGGGCGTCGAGCATGACCGGGTCAGTGAAGAAGCCGTTGGAGAGGCGGTTGAAGGGCGGGAGGAAGTACCAGCCGCTGAGCTGGCCGGTGAAGACGGTGACGAGGGCGTCGAGATGGCGCTCGGCCATGAGGGTGATGAGCTGGTCGAGCCGCTCCAAGTGCGCGGGGCTGACCCATTTGGGGTTGGGCTGGAAGAAGGGCCAGATGAGCAGAATGCGCAGGTGGTCGGCACCCAGTGCGGCGATGGCATCGAGGTCACGGCGAATGGGGTCGGGATTCCAATCGTTCCAGCAGAACCACCAGTTGTGCGATGGGGTGTAGTTGACGCCGAAGCGGTGGCGGGTGAGGTCGAGAGTGTGGGTGGTGGTTGATGCTTCGGGTGCGATGGCTTTTGCAAGGGAAGACGACGTGGCGATGGTGGTGGCGGTTGCGGCGGAGGTTGCGATGAAGGTGCGTCTGTTCATGTGAGCCGTGGTCCTTCCGACGAAAAGAAAGGGTACTGCGGGGTGGCAGTGGAGGTCCAGCGATGTCACTCTTTCGGAAACAGTACGCGCGGTTAATTCACAGCGTGTGCGACCTAGAATGAGGTGTGCGCAAAGTATTGTTAGCGGTTGTTCTGCTGGTGATTGTGGTGCCGGTCGTGGTGGTGTTGGCGCGTTCGGCGAGGCCTCAACTGGAACTGACGACGGACGTGAAGACGATTGGGCAGGCGACGCCGGTGTCGGTGCATGTGACGGATGCGAGGGGGATCAAGAGCGCTTCAGCCGCGATTGTGCAAAATGGCCAGACGTTTATGGTGTGGCAACTGCAGCAGCCGGTGAAGGCAAAGGAAGCGACGTGGAACTTCGTCGCAGGTGTACGGACAACGGCCCTGCTGAAGGACGGGCCGGCGAAGCTGATTGTCGAAGCCAAGTCGAATGACCTGCTGCGCAAGTCGGCGAAGGTGGAGCGGGATGTGACGGTGGTGACGAGGCCGCCGTCGGTGAGCGTGGACTCGGAGCAGCACTATATCTATATCGGGATGGCGGACCTGGCGACGTTTGATGTGTCGGGTGCGTATACGGCGGCGGGCGTGCGGGTGGGCGATCAGTCGTTCAGGGCGTGGCCGATGCCGGGCGGAAAGCCGGGGATGTTCGCGCTGTATGCGTTTGCGTGGAACATGCCCCAGAGCACAGTTCCTGTGGTGTTCGCTGCGAATGGCGCCGGCAATGATGTGACGAGCCCGCTGACGGTGGTGTTCCCGAAGAAGGAGCAGCCGCACTATACGGTGCATCAGTTGCAGATCAGCGATCAGTTCATGCAGAAGGTGGTGGGAGAACTCGATCCGAATGGGACGGGTGACCCCGTGACGCGGTTTGTGCGCATCAACAGCCAGATGCGGAAGGCGAACAACAAAACTCTGTCCGATCTTCGCTTCAAGACGGCGGATCACTTCCTCTTTTCTCAGCCGTTCCAGCGGCAGCCACATTCGGCGGCGGAGGCGACGTTTGCGGATCTGCGGCACTACATCTATCAAGGGAAAGAGATCGATCAGCAGGTGCACCTGGGGTATGACCTTGCGGTTACGCAGCATGTGGGCGTGGAGGCTTCGAACGATGGGCGCGTGGTGTGGGCTGCGCCGCTGGGGATCTATGGGAACTGCATTGTCGTGGATCATGGCTATGGGCTGCAGACGATTTATGGACATCTGAGCCATATCGGCGTGCACGAAGGCGACGAAGTGAAGCGCGGGCAGGTGATGGGGCAGAGCGGCATGACGGGGATGGCGGGTGGCGATCATATTCACTTTGCCATGCAGCTCGATGGCGTGCAGATCGATCCGAAGGAGTGGTGGGATCCGCACTGGATTCAGGACCACGTGGCGCGGCGAGTAGAGCTGCCCGGATTTCGGCCCTAAGCGGCGTTCGGTTCTGAATCGGCATGAGCAAGAGGACATTCACGCTTCGTTTGTGGAGATCTTCCAGACGAGCGGTATAGGATTCCCGATGTGAAGTCGCTACGATAAAAGCCTGCGCGAACGGTTACACCGTTCAAATCGCCGGCACGAACGCCGGGTGGACGGTTTCTCATTTCAGCCGGTCCGGCAAGCAGCACTTACCATTGCAAGCGCATGCTAAGCTGCAGCAGTCGCGGATCATATGAAGCTCCGATTCTTCCGACCGAGCTTTGATCCAACCGATTCTCGGGCCACTTGAAATTCGTATGGTTAAGCACATTGAAGGCCTCGACGCGAATCAGTAGCTGTTCCACCTCTCGAACCGGGAAGCCTCGGATAACTGCAAAGTCTTGATTGATCGAGCTGGGACCAATCATACTGTTGCGCCGCACACTATCCCACAATCAACGGAAGCGATCATTCACAACCATCATTCACGGAGGCGTTCACACGTGCCCGATGTTCAATCTCCGGCGGGGCTGCGTGAGAGCTACTTGTTATTTTCCGATGCAGAAGGTGCTGAAGATCAGATTGAGAATGTCGTCGGGGGTAGTTTGCCCTGTCAGGGAATCGAGAGCCCAGAGGGCTCGGTAAAGGTCGAGCAGGATCATCTCATGGGGGATGCAGCTGTTGTTGGCATGACGGCTGTCTTCGAGGGCGGTTCGTGCGTTGACAACGGTCTGCTGCTGGCGAAGGTTTGTGAGGAGACCGGCTTCGGCGGCGGCTCCGCCGGTGGCGAGCTCGAGGATTTTCTTGCGGAGCGTGTCGATGCCAGTGCCCTTTAGAGCCGAGGTGGGGACGGCGGCGAGATGGAATTCGTTTGCGGTCGACTCGTCTGTTTGAAGTACATTCTGGCCGTGCGGGTCTGAGGCGAGATCGCTTTTGTTCATTGCGACGAGGGCGCTGCGATTTCGGACTGCGGCGAGGAGAGCGCGTTCTTCATTGTTGAGCGACTGGGTAGCATCCAAGACGATCAGCACGATGGCTGCATCGGCGAATGCCTGACGGCTGCGCTCAATACCGAGTTGTTCGATCTCTTCAAGGGTGTCGCGTAGACCAGCAGTATCGACGAGTTCGAGAGGAATACCGTCAAGGGAGATCCGCTCAGTGACGAGGTCGCGGGTTGTGCCCGGAATCGATGTAACGATGGCGCGATCGCGCTCAACCAAGCGATTGAACAGAGAGCTTTTGCCTGCGTTGGGTCGGCCCACGATTGCCATGGTGAGACCGTCGTGGACGATGCGGCCGCGGGCGAAGGAGGCTTCGAGGGAGACAAGCGGCGGAATCAGCTCGTCGATGTGTCGAGCAATCTCTGCTTGTGGAGTGATGTCGACATCGTCTTCGCCGAAGTCGATTCCGGCTTCGAGGAGTGCGATCAACTCAACGAGAGACTGCTTGAGGGGTGCGACGCGACGGCTTAGCGCTCCTCCCATCTGGCTGGCGGCTTGACGGGCCTGGGTGAGGGTTTGTGCCTCAATCAGATCGCGGACGGCTTCAGCCTGCGTGAGGTCCAGTTTGCCGGAAAGGAAAGCGCGCTCAGTGAATTCACCTGGTTCGGCAATGCGCGCGCCGAGAGAGAGCGCGCGGCGCAGAAGCAGATCGAGAACGACTGGAGATCCGTGAGCAGCTATTTCAACCAGGTCGTCCCCTGTGTAGGAGTTGGGGGCGGCGAAGAAGGTGACCATGGCTTCGTCGATCTGGTCGTTACTGGTCTCATCGAGCACGAGCGCGAGGCGGGCGCGACTGTGCTCCAGCGGTTGGCGCAGGCGGACGAGTTGGGCAGCGATCGAGGCAGAATCGGGGCCACTGAGGCGGACGATGCCTATGCCCCCCCTGCCCGGAGGAGTAGAGACCGCGGCAATGGTATCGACGATGGCCGCTGTGACTTCAGGGATTCCAGGCTTATCTTCGCTCACGCAGTTTCAATTGTAGGGAACGGAGCTACCGGGCGCGCTCGATCCGACGGACGTAATGAAGGCAGATAAGGAGCGGTATGACCCCAATGATCCCGAAGCTGCAGTCGATCAAACGCCAGTAAAGAGGGATACCCCGCATCGGCCCGGCGATGAGAGCAAGGGGAATTACGCCGGCGCAGGCAATGAGTCCGAACTGGAGTACCCACTTGTTGCGGACGGGGTCGATGAGCGGACCAATGAAGGCGATTGCGATTACGAGGTGGGCGAAGGCGAGCCAGTCTGTTCCATAGGCCATGAAGGGGTAGGACCGGTTGGTCTTGACGATGCCTTCGTGAACGCGGCGGAGCCATGTGTGGAGAGCTGGCTCACCGGCAGTCGAACGGACTGGGTCGACGTGGAAAATGCGGTTAGGGGCGGCAGTCTCGCGTTGAAGGGGGAAAGCGGTGATGCCACTAAGAACCAGCCCAATGATGAAGAGAACGAGCCAGATGCGGATAACGCGCAGGGGAGCGAACTGGGGTAAGGGGCGCCACGGATTCAGTGTATTTTCACGCGATGCCGGAGAACAGCGGAGAATACCCCCCCCCGATACTCTATAAGCAACTCGATTGATATCAGCGGTTTGCAAAAAGCGGATACCTTACTTTCAATGCTGGTCCGAGATTGATGAGTTACTGGCGGTCCCGGACGCTCTTCCGGCTATGCGGCGGCTGCGAACTCCCGGAGTTTCGCGTGAGGCGCGGGAGGCCGGTTCAGGACGACGCTCAGGTTCATAAGCGCCTGGGAAGAGCAGGCCGGGCATTCGCGGTTGGCGTCGCTTACGCTGTTGCAGTCGAGGCAAAGGACGGCATGGTTTAAAGGAATCATTGAACTTTTCATTTTGGCGATCATCATCGTGGTCCTAATCATGAAAAACCGTGGGTAGGTGGAGAGTTGCGCTGAATGGCACGAAGGTGGCAGATGCCGGCAGTCCGGAGCGAAACATCCATTCGCGGCGGCAAGCATGCGTTTATGTTGCTGAGAGATAGTGGGGCGGTATCCAAGACCGTTTCACCTCGATGTTTTTAGACCTGCTACGGGAATCGGGGGAGATGCGGTGAAGCCAGTGGAAGCGGATTGTGCAATTTGATCTTGAACCGCGTAAGTTGTGAATCTTCCCTGCCCTGATCGCCTGGCGACACTGACTGGCGCGAACTTTCAGGCAACTAAAAATCGGAATATCAAAACCGACCGGATCTCGAACGGGCAATGCGCGATCCGCCTGCTGTAAGGAGTGGGTTTCGCGGCGTGCGAACTGTAACCTGAGCCCTGCCGGCAAAGTCCCATGCACAGTGAGTACGAGGTGTGTAGCTGCATGGAGATGGATATTCGGATCAGAGCCGCGCGGTTGACGGACTGCGAGGGGCTGGTGCAGATGTTCGCAAGGTTGTGGCCGAGCCTCACCGAAGAGGAACACGCGAAGGAAGTGCGATCTATCGTCGACTGTACGGCGAAATTGACGATGCCGATTGTGGTCCTGGTAGCTGAGTGGGACGAAGCGTTGGTGGGGTTTGTGGAGGTCGATTTGCGATCACACGCGGATGGCTGCGATCCGGCGCAGCCAGCGGGATATGTCGAGGGCTGGTATGTGGAAGAGAACTTCCGGCGGGCGGGAGTGGGTTCGATGCTGATTGCGGCCGCGGAGGAGTGGGCGCGCGGATTAGGTTGTGTGGAGATGGGTTCCGATGCGCTGATTGAGAATGAGGTGTCGCAGCGGGCTCACGCGGCACTGGGATATCAGGTGGTGGACAGGTGTGTGCATTTCCGAAAGAAGATCTAGAAGGGGACAAGGGAACAAGGGGACAAGGGGGGAGGGGGACAAGGGGGGAGGGGGCGAGCTGTTGATCACAAAGGAGTTCTGCAAAAAGGTTTTAGCAGGTAATCAAAGGCTATAATTCTCTGAAGTTCCGGACGTAGAGACGGGAAAGCAGCAGGCGCGCGGAACGTATTCGCATTTCTAAGGTAGTCCAGTGAAATCAGAGATTTTGTACTCCAGTCGCTTGGGGCGCCAAAGGGCCCTGAAGTCTTTCAGCTCTCTTGCAATTTTCGTTTTCGTGGCGATGTTCTTCTCGGCTGCGCAATCGTTAGCGCAGGTGCCGTGGAGCGGTGTTCTGCGCAATGCGGGTGGATCGCCGATTGCGGACGCGAAGATCACGCTTGCTTCGGATCAGGCGAACGGTGAGGCACGTACCGACACGAATGGGCGCTTTGCCATGCAGGTTCCCGAGGGGAGCTATCACCTCACAGTTGCGACCAAAGGAACGAACGCCAGCAGCGCCCAGCCAGTGGAAGTGAAGGTGAATGGGCCGGAGACGCTGCTGACGCTTGGGGGGCGCGGTGAGCTGAGCGTGAGCACGATAGCTGAAGAGAAGAAGAAGACCGGGACAGGCGGTGAAGAACTGTCGAGCCAGGCGGTGAGCGAGTTGCCGCTGAACAAGCGGGACTTCAGCTCGCTGCTGCTGCTGGCGGCCGGAACGATGACAGACGCGAACGGCGCCACGAACTTCACGGCGCAGTTTGCGATCAACGGGCAGCGCGGCGTGGAAGCGACGTTTGCGATGGATGGAGCGGACGTCAGCGATCCGGAGATGGGCGGCGCGACTTTCTCCAACTTCAACGTGGATGCGGTGGAGGGGATCGATTCGAGCTCAGGGTGGATGCCGGCGGAGATTGGGCGCGGCGCGGCAGGGTTCACCAACATCCATACGCGGAGCGGCGCGAGCGGTTTCCACGGATCATTTTTCGAGTTCGTGCGGAACTCGGCGTTTGATGCGCGGAACTATTTCGATCATCCAACGCCCGCCTATCCGGGGAGGATTCCGCCATTCCGGAGAAATGAGTTTGGGTTCACGAATGGCGGACCGGTGTTTGTGCCGCATATTTATGACGGCAGGAAGCGCAGTTTCTATTTCGTGCAGTACCAGGGATTCCGGCAGGTGCTGGGGACGACGCAGGTGATGCCGGTGCCTGCGGCTTATGAGCGGCCGAATAATAGTGCGAATCCCTGCCAGCCGAACGTGTGCGATACGGTGACGTTTACAAATCCTGATGGATCGAAGTCAAAAGACACGCTCAGCATTCCGGTAAGCCCCTCGATCGCGGCGATCCTGGACCGGTATCCCCTGCCGAACTATCCGGCCGGCTCCTACGGGGACCATACCTATGCGACTGCGTCGAAGGTCGTGACGAATGCCAATCAGTTCTCGGTGCGGATCGATCACAAGTTCAGCGATAAGGACCAGTTCCTTGCGCGTTTCAATCTGAATAACTTGACCGGACCGACGACGAATCCGGACCAGACGGCGATCGATCCGAAGTTCGGGATTGAATATGTCGACCGGCAGCGAAACGTGCTGGGGACCTGGACACGGACCGTGTCGCCGCGACTGATCTTCGAGTCATCCATCAGCATCACGCGTTCGACGCCGGGTTTTCCGACGAATGACTATGTGGACCCGGCGATTACGTTCAAGGACGGACTATTCGAGGCATTCAACGCTCCAGGCGGGTCGGTGATGCAGGCCTACGGCAACCTGTTTCAAGGGCGCGAGAACGTCTCTTATACGCGCGGGAGTCACGCGTTCAAAGCTGGAGTGGACGTCCGGATAAATCGCGATACGACTTACTTCGGGACGCAGCCGAACGGGGACTACGACTTCGGGAGCGGTCCGGCATACTACAGCGGAAGCACAACGATCCGCTCCACGAGCGGCATGCACGATGTGGCTCCGGGGCAGCTGCTGCCTGACACGCTTTCAGCCTTTCTCGCGGGGAATCCATTTTCCTATACGGTGGCGATCGCAACCCCGGGCATCTCAGGCGGACAGCATATCGGTCCGGCGGCTATCAGCCGCAATAACGTGGCCGCGTACGTGCAGGACACGTGGAAGATCAACCCGAGATTGACGCTGGACTACGGTGTTCGCTGGGACCTGTATACGCCCATTACAGAGCGAGCCCATCGTACGTCGTCGTTCAGGATGATCAACGGCAAGCAGGAATTCGTGATCAATCCTCAGCCCGGGTATGAGACCAATTGGCGTGCCTTTGAACCGCGGGTGCAGGTATCGTGGCAGGCGACGAGCAAGATTACGGCGCACGCAGGCGGCAGCGTGATGGCGATACCGCCGAATATCTGGCAGGATAATTTTCTGACCGGATCAACTCCCTACGCGGTTTACCCTCGCGTGGTTGCTACGCCAAGTTCTCCCCTGAGCTATGGATTTCAAGTGACGCCGGATCAGTTGCCGCAGGTCTATACGACGTCGGGCGTGGATGTGTTTGCGAAGTGGAAGGACAACCAGATTCCATCGAACACGATCATGGATGTCGATCGGTATGAGAAAGATCTCGCGGGTCTGACGCATCAATTCGGAGCGCTGAACCTGAGCGGGATCGACGCGAAGTTCAACAACGCGACCCTGTATACGTGGACGCTGGGACTGGAACGGAAGCTGGGGAATTTGACGGCCGATGCCGCGTACGTGGGAACGGCGAGCGCGCATTTACCTCACTACACATTCCCGAATGCATTTGCGGGAGCATCGCCGGGCTTTGCGCCGCACACGCAATTCGACAGCAGCGGGAACGCGATCGGCGGCTTCGGGGTGGAGAACATTATTCAGGACAACTCCCACTCGACGTATCACGCACTGCAGACGTCTCTGTCGGGGACTGTGGGGCACGGCGGGCCGGGGATCCAGGCCAGTTACACCTGGGGTAAATCGATCGACGACACAAGCTTTGTCCTGGCGGGGACGGGGTCGACGGGAGCCGTGGCGGCCGGAACCGCGCAGAATCCGTTCGACGACCATCCGGAGAAGGGTCCGTCATCCTTCGATGTGACGCACGGCTTTGGATTGAGCGTTGCGCAGGATCTGCATCTGCAGGAGGTGAACTTCCTGCGGCCGATCAGCAGGAAGGTGACGGGTGGATGGGAGATGCTGAGCATCTCGAGCATCAGCTCCGGTTCGCCCTTCACGGTCTACTCGGGGATCCAGCAGACGGGCTACGGGTCCGGCGGAGTGGACCGACCGGATCAGATCGCGAAGCCGCAGCTTTCAACGGCGCGCAAGGTACGCGAAGACTACTTCGGCCATGGAGACAATAATGGCGTGGATTTCTTTTCGGTGCCGGTTCATGTTCCGGGAGGGACGGGTCCGAACCAGGGACGATTCGGCACGCTAGGACGGAACACGTTTCGCGGACCGGCGTTCTACAACTTTGACTTTGCGTTTATCAAGGACACGCCGTTTGGGCGACGGGCGAGCGGCGCGGAGCGGATGGATCTGCAGTTCAGAGCGGAGCTGTTTAACCTGTTCAATATCGTAACGATGGGTTTGCCGTCGAACACGCTGCAGGTGAATCAGACGACGGGCGAGATCTTGACGGGGACTGGGTTCGGGAAGATCAGCAAGACGGCAGGAAACTCGCGACAGATTCAGTTCTCGTTGAAGCTCATTTACTAGAAGCAGGGGACGAGGTAACAGGGGACGAGGGATCAGTTTCAGACCAGGACTTTGCGGTCGGCGAATGCCGGGGGCGGGGTTCTGGTCTTTGTTTTGGTATAAAGGGGCGTCGTGGAATTGGGGGAGGAACTGGTGCGAATTGATCGCTTTGTTCTGAAGGTTGCGGTGTGTGTTGGATTGGGGTCGGTGGTCTCGATCGGTGCTGCGCAAACTGCGGCGAAGACAGGCCGTGCGGGTTCGACGAACAGCAGCCTGGAAATGACGCTGGTGAAGCCGGAGAGCGTGGGGTTCTCGACGGAGCGGCTGGAACGGCTGCACACGCTGATGGAAGATGCAGTGAAGAATCAGCAGGTGGCCGGCGTAGTGACCATCTTGGCGCGGCATGGCAAGGTGGTGGATTACCGCACGTACGGGATGCAGAACATCGAGAAGCATGAGCCGATGACGAAGGATACGATTTTCCGCGACTACTCGATGACGAAGGTAGTGACGGCGGTCGCGATGATGAAGCTGTATGAGCAGGGTAAGTGGATGCCGTCGGACCCGATTGCGAAGTACGTGCCAGAGTTTGCGCATTTGAAGGTGTATGCGGGGACCGATGCGAGCGGAAAGTTGATTCTTGAAGACCCGGTGCATCCGCCGACGATGGCGGAGCTGATGACGCATACGGCGGGGTTCACGTACGGGATTTTTGGGAATACGCCGGTGGACAAGCTGGTGAAGGATGCGGACCTGTTCGCGTCGAAAGACCTGCATGAGTTTGTGACGAAGCTGGGCGGCCTGCCGCTGCTTTATCAACCGGGGACGAAGTGGGTGTACTCCGTGTCGATGGATATTCAGGGATACATTGTGGAGAAGCTCTCAGGGAAGACGCTGCCGGAGTTTTATCGCGAGGAGATCTTCAAGCCGCTGGGGATGAAGGATGCGGGGTTCTTTGTGCCGGAAGATAAATGGTCGCGGTTTGCGACGGTGTACTTTGTTGAGCCAAATGGCGGGTTGTCGGACCATGGGTCGGCGAATGTGAATCGCCGGGACTTTGCGCATGAGCCGACGATGGCTTCGGGCGGCGGCGGAATGGTTTCGACCGCGGAGGATTATTTCCGGTTTGCGGAGATGCTGGCGCATAGCGGCGAGCTGAATGGGACGCGGCTGCTGTCGCCGGCGAGCGTGCGGCTGATGAGCGCGAATCACCTGGCGCCGAACCTGCTGACGGGCGAATTCAGCATTGGAGCGCAGAGGATGCGGCCGGGATTTGGGTACGGATATAACTGCGCGGTGGTGTTCGATCCTCCAACAGCGAATCTGCCGGAAGGGAAAGGGACATTCTTCTGGGACGGCGCAGCGGGGACGTGGTTCTGGATCGATCCGACGAACGATGTAGTGTTTGTGGGGATGATTCAGCGGATGGGCGGCGGCCCGAATACAGAGAATCTGCAGTATCTGAGCAGGGGCGTGGTGTATGGGGCGCTGGTGGAGCCGGGGAAGTGAGAGGGAAAGAGCAGCTGGCTTGAAGCGAATCGATTTGGCCGATCTGGGATATCCGCGACCTCCGGTTGGGAGGACAGGCGATGGTGTTGAGATCCTCGCATCCCATGTCTCCAAAAGCGGGAGACATGGGGCACCCGGCAATCCCGCCCAAGCATAGCTTGGACGGGGCACCCATTCCATTTTGTTTTGACTAGCTATTTCAGCAGGTCGAGGGACATGGCGGTCATCGCTGTTACACCGGTTTTGATGGCAGGGGCGAAGACGGGGGCGAAGAGGGCGGAGTGGGGGCTGGGCAGAGCGATGCCGGTTTTGCGGCTCTGTGCGAGTTTGGCGGGATCGGCGGCACCCAGCCAGAACATTACGCCGGGGATCTTGCCGTCGAGAGTGAACAGGCCTACATCTTCGCTGCCCATGACGGCTTTGGCTTCTTCAACGTGATCTGGGCCGAGCGCGGCGGTTGCGGATGCGCGCAGCCGGTCTGCGAGAGACGAGTCGTTGAGGGTTGCGGGAGTGCTTTCGAGTACCTTGACGATGGGCATGCGGTCGGCGGGGATGTCGTAGGCCTCGGCGAGTCCGTTGGCGGTGCGGCGGATGTCGGCGAGGATGCTGTCGCGAAGCGCGGAAGAGTAGGTACGGAGCGTCATGCCGAGCTCAACCTGATCGGGGATGATGTTGTTTTTTGTTCCGCCGTGGATAAAGCCGACGGTGAGAACGGCGGGCTGCTGCGGATCGATCTGGCGGCTGACGATGGTTTGCGCGACGAGGATAAATTCGGCAGCGAGGACGATAGGGTCCTTTCCCGCTTCAGGTCGGGATCCGTGCCCGCCGATGCCGCGGATGGTGACACTGATTCCGGTAGAGCTGGCGAGAAGCGGTCCACCTTTGAGGGCGATGGATCCGGCGGCGACGTCGTTCGTGTCGTGTTCGGAGAGGATGAAATCGGGACGGCCGAAGCGCTGGTAGAGGTTGTCGGCGAGCATGGCGCGGGCGCCGTCGATGGTTTCTTCCGAGGGCTGGCCGATGAGGATCACGGTACCGTGCCACTGCGATTTGCGTTCGGCGAGCTCGCGAGCGGTGCCGAGGAGGACGGTCATGTGGATGTCGTGCCCGCAGGCGTGCATGACTCCGACGTCCTGGCCTTGAGCATTGGTGGAGTGAACGGTCGAGGCGTAGTCGAGGCCGGTCTTCTCTTCGACGGGGAGCGCGTCCATGTCGCTGCGGATGAGAAGGCGCGGGCCGGAGCCGTTCTGAAGGATGGCGACGATGCCGTGTGCCTGGGTGCCATCTTCATATTTGCCTACATGCTCAGTCACTGTGTAGCCGAGCTTGCGGAGTTCGGCGGCGAGGAAGGCGGAGGTCTTCTCTTCGTGGTGAGAGAGTTCTGGAGCGCGGTGAAGGTGCTTATAGGTTTCGGTGAGCACGGGGAACTGCTTCTCGACGGATGCAGAGAGATCGGATGGGGATTGGGCAGAGAGACAACCGGCGGCCGTGGCGAGTGCGGCGAGCGCGAAGAGACGCGTATTCATTGTTCTGGAGACTCCGGGGCGAGGTTGAGGCAAGGCTAACACGCGATTTCGATCTGCGCCGTTCGTCACAAGTATTTGGCGGGAAAGCCGCGTTCCTATTGCGTTCCCATAGAAGGGGGCGTAGAGTGCTCCTATTGCAGACCCATAGGAGAGAAGGATGGGCGACAAGACGGATGTGTGGCAGGGAACGCTGGCGCTGATGATCTTGAAGACGCTGGAGACAATGGGGCCGCAGCACGGTTACGGGCTGGCGCGGCGCATCGAGCAGACGAGCGGCGATCTGCTGCAGCTGAATTATGGAACGCTGTATCCCGCGCTGCTGAAGCTGGAGCAGGAGGGATACGTGCGGTCGGAGTGGGGTGTTTCCGATAACAACCGCAAGGCGAAGTTCTACGAGCTGACGAAGGCGGGGCAGAAGCAGATACGCAGAGCGACAGCGGACTGGGAGCAGACGACGGAGATTCTGTCGCGGTTTCTCACACCGGCGGAAGAGGCGTAGGACGTCGCGATGAGTTCCTTCACTGCCAGCATGCGTGCATTCCTGATCCGGCTGGGTCGCAGTGTGCGCAGTCGGCGTGATGCGAGCGCGTTCGATGAAGAGCTCGCGGCGCACGTCGCAATGCATATGGAGGCGGGTGTAGCGGCGGGGCTGAGCGAGTCGGAGGCGCGAAGGCAGGCTCTGCTGAAGTTGGGTGGCGCGGAGCAGGTGCGGCAGGCACAGCGAGAGCGCGCGGGGCTGCTGTGGCTCGAGAACCTTTTGCAAGACTTGCGGTATGGAGCCCGGACACTGCGGAGAGCGCCGGGATTTGCGATGACGGCGATTGCGACAGTGGGGTTGGGGATTGGAGCGTGCACGGCAATTTTCAGTTTGGTGAATGCGGTGCTAATCCGATCACTGCCGTATGGAGATCCGGAGCGGCTGGTTTATCTGTTTACGCCTAATCCGAATTTGAAGATTCCGGCGGAGGTCTTGTGTCCGGGTTACGGCGACTACTTCGACATTCGCCGGGAGAATCACTCGTTTGCATCGATGAGCAACCTGGTGCAGACCCGGTTCAGCCTTGACGAGCGCGGGATGGTCCAGAAGATCGGATCAGCGCGCGTGGATGAGGACTTCTTCCCTACCCTGGAGGCGCGGCCGGAGCTCGGGCGCGCGATCGGCGCTGACGATGTGCAGGCGGGACACGAGAAAGTGGCGGTGATCAGTCACGCGCTCTGGGTGTCGATGTTCGGCGGGCGCCCGGATGTGCTCCAGAAATCTCTGACGCTGGATCATGCGAACTATCGAGTCATCGGAGTGATGGCGGCGGAGTTCGAGTATCCGTTTGGATCGGATCTGCCGTATGGAGATTCGCAGATCAAGTCGACGCAGATCTGGGTGCCACTGGTATTGACGGCAGCGCAGAGGGTGGAGCGCGAGCCGGATAACAACGTGACGATTGCGCGGCTACGGCCGGGAGTGACAGTGCGAACCGCGCAGTCGGAGATGGCCGGGATTATGGCACGCCTGGTGAAGCAGTATCCGGGTGATCCGAAGAGCGAAGTTGGACCGATGCGGCAGCAATGGGGCGCGTTGGTTAAGAAGTTCACCGATATGTCGCTTGGGCCAGTGCGGCCGCTGCTGCGATTACTGGTGGCTGCGGTTGTGCTTGTGCTGCTGATTGCATGCGGGAACGCTGCCAATCTGCTGCTGGCGCGGGCTGCGGAGAGGGCGCGTGAACTGGGCTTGCGGACGGCTCTAGGCGCAGGACGCGGAAGGATGGTGCGTCAACTGCTGACGGAGTCGCTGCTGATTGGTGCGGCGGGATGTGCCGTTGGGATTGTGCTGGCGTATTTGTTCTTGCGTCTGTTGCCGAGGTTGGACCCGGGGAATATTCCGCGGCTGAACGAGGCATCGCTGGATTGGCGAGTGCTGCTGGTCGCGGTGGGCGCGGCGCTGTTTACGAGTTTGTTTGCGGGATTGCTGCCGGCATGGCGTGCTTCGCGGTTGGAGTTAACGGAGTTCTTGAAGGCGCATGGAGCGCAGTCAGGATCATCTGGGCATAGCCGGGTGCAGAGCGGTTTGATTGTCGCACAGACGGCGATGGTGGTCGTGCTGTTGGCTGCGGCGGGACTGTTAATACGGAGCTACGTGAAGGTGGTGAGCGTCGATACAGGTTTTTCGCAATCGACGGTGACCTTCAGTGTGAGTCTCGATGACCGATACAAGAAGCCAGAACAGCAGGTTGCGTTCTTCCAGCAAGTCACGGCGAGGCTGAATGCTTTGCCCGGGGTGATAGCAGCCGGCGCGGTGAACTACCTGCCACTCAGCAACTCAGAGAGCATCACGCTGATGCATATGGACGGATCGGGAAGCAACATAAATTTTGAGCAGGCTGAGGCCCGGTATGTCACTCCGAAGTATTTCGAGGCGATGGGTATTCCGCTGCTTGCCGGCCGTTATCTGACGGACGACGACTACAGCCGGAAGGCAGGCGTCACCCTGATCAACAAGCGAGTTGCAGATATCTACTTTCTCAATCGGAATCCGATTGGCGCCCGTATCAGCACAGATCGTGAAGCTGACGGCTGGAAAGATTTCAATACCGTGGTCGGCGTGGTTGGGGACGTGCGCCACATGAGCCTCGAAGAGGAAGCGCAGCCGCAGATGTATTACGGCAACTACCAGATGAATGGCGCTTACGTGGCTGTGCGCGCAACGCTGCCGCCCGCAGCGATAGCGAACGAGATTCGTTCGACATTGAAGGGAATCGATGCGCAGCTGGCCACCACGGACATACGGACGATGGGGGATTGGGTTTCGCTGGCGAGCGCGAGAAGGCGATTTCAAACTTCGCTGCTGACGGCGTTTGCAGGGATTGCGCTGGTGCTGGCGCTGGTAGGGCTGTATGGGCTGATGGCGTTCTCAGTGAATCGGCGAACGCGTGAGGTAGGGATCAGGATGGCGCTGGGCGCGGAGAGACGCGATGTGCTGCTGCTGGTGATGCGGAATGCAGGCGGGCTGGTGGGAGCGGGATTGGTTGCGGGTCTGGCCTGTGTATGGATAGTGACGCGCGTGATGCGGTCGTTCTTGTTCGGCGTGAGCGAGCACGATCCGATGACGGTGGCGGCGGTTTGCGTGTTGATGATTGTTTGCGGATTGATGGCGGCGCTTGTGCCGGCGCGACGAGCGGCTTCCATTGAGCCGATGCAGGCGTTGCGGACGGAGTAGGAGGACGGGATTGCGAAAGCTTCGCGCAGTTTGGATTCGGATGGTTGAGATGGTGCGGCGGTCGCACGCGGATGAGGAGTTCTCCGCGGAGCTCGAGGCGCATATTGCGATGCAGGTGGAAGACAGCGTGCGCGCGGGGCTGGGTAAAGAGGAAGCGCGGAGGCGAGCGAGGATGCAGTTGGGCGGAGTGGAGCAGGCGAGGCAGGCGCGGCGGGAGGGACGGACGTTGCCGTGGGTCGAGAACATGGTTCGGGATCTACGCTATGCGGTGCGGACGCTGGCGAAGCATCCGGCGGTGACGCTGGTGGCGGTGATCTCGATCGGGCTAGGGATCGGGGCAAACGCAACGATTTTTGCAATGGTGAGCCGATTTGTGCTGCGGCCTGCGCCGGTGGGGGATCCGGGGACGCTGCTATCGCTGCATGTTGCGCAGCGAGGGGAGCGGTGCTGCAATGCTTTCCCGCTGCCGCTCTACCAGGATATTCGCGATCAGGCGAACTCGTTTTCGGGAGTAGCGGCGTGGTTTTCTGAACCGCTGCCGGTTTCGATCAGCGGTGGTAGCGAACCGGAGCGCGTGTGGGGGCAGGCGGTAACGACCAACTTCTTCGACGTGCTGGAACTGTCGATGATGCGTGGGCGAGGGTTCACAGCGACCGAGAACAGCACGCCGGTGATTGTGATGAGCCAGAGGCTGTGGCAGAGCCGCTACGGAAGTGATCCGGAAATTGTGGGAAAGAACATCACTCTTTCGGCGCGGTCGTTCACAGTTGTGGGTATCGCGCCAGCGTCGTTTCATAGCGTGGATCAAATTCTGGAGACGCAGTTCTGGGTGCCGCTGGGGGTTGCACCGCAGTTGGCAGCGACCCTGCCACCGCAACAATCGCGCGAATACCATTGGCTCGAGGTGATCGCGCGACTTCGCGACGGTGTGACCCGGAAGCAGGCAGCGAGCGAGCTGGATACGATGGCGCATCGCTTTGCGGCTGAGTATCCGAAGACGGATAAGGACAATGCGTTCCGATTTGAACAGGCAGGGTCACTGCCGCCGCGAGAGAGAACTGCTGTGCTGACATTTTTGTCGGCTCTTAGCGTCATTGTGGTGTTGTTGTTGGCGATTGCGGGAGCAAACGTTGCGAACCTGCTGTTTGCGAAAGCAGCCGGACGGCAGAGGGAGATGGCGGTGCGGATGGCGCTTGGCGCTACACGAGCGCGACTGCGGCGGCAACTGCTGATGGAGAGCACACTTCTAGGCATCGCGGGCGGAACGCTGGGTGTGTTGCTGTCATTGTGGGCTACACAATCGCTCTCTGCATTCCACTTTCCCGCACCGATACCGCTGAATCTGTATGTGGCTCTTGATTGGCGAACTCTGGTGTACACGCTGGTGGTGAGCATTGGATCCGGCGTGTTGCTGGGGATGGCACCGGCCTGGGCGGCTTCGCGGCCGATGCTTGCGAACGCGCTTAAGGGAGAGGATGCGCTGGCGCGGCCGGGGCGGCGGATAACGCTGCGAAATGCTCTGGTGGTTGCGCAGATCGCGATGTCGGTGGTGCTGCTATGTGTAACGGGGTTGTTCCTGCGCAGCATGCAGAGCGCAGCGAGCATCGATATGGGATTTCGTTCGCAAGGATTGCTGTTGATGTCAGTGGATCCCAGGCTGAATGGATACACGCCGGAACAGATCAGCCGGTTCATGCGGGAGTTGCGGCAACGGGTTGCGGCGCTGCCTGGAGTGGATGCTGCGGTCTCGACAGATGTCGCGGTGTTATCAGGCGGCCATCGAAGCGACGGGTTCACGATTGCCGGGAGCGAAGGGAAGAATTCGCCGCATGCGATGACGGACTTGTATATGACGACGCGCGGGTACTTCGCAGCTCTAGGGATTCCGATGCTGGCGGGACGCGATTTCAGCAATGAGGCGGCGGACGGTCCGCGGGTCGCGATCGTAAACGAAGCGTTTGCGGTTGCGATGTTCCCCGGAGGGAATCCGATTGGGCAGCACGTGCATGGGGGAAGCTGGACGTACGAGATTGTAGGCGTCGTGAGGAATACGAAGTCGCGCACGATTGGAGAAGATACGCGGCCTGTGCTTTACCGGTCGCTGGATCAAAGCATTGCTGAAGATCCATCTGTGATGGGGTACACCCTGGTGGTCCATACCCCCGGGAATCCTGCAGCGCTGTCGGAGGCGGTGCGTCGCCAGATCTATGCGCTCGACAAGAACATCGCGATCTATAACGAAGAAACGATGGAGGAGCACGTGAAGTCCGCGTACTTCCTGCCTCGCCTGGCGGCAACGTTGTTTGGAGTGTTCGGTGGGATTGGGCTGGTTCTGACTGCGGTTGGGCTGTACGGCGTGATGAGCTACGCGGTAAGCCGCCGTACCAGAGAGATTGGGGTCCGGATGGCGATGGGCGCGCAAGCAGGCAATGTAGCTCGGCTGATTGTCAGGCAGGGAATGGTGCTGGCTCTTATCGCGATTGCGCTGGGCTGGCCGGCGGCGTGGATGCTGTCGCGTTTCGCATCGAGTTTCCTGTATGGGATAAGGCCGCATGATGCTGTGACTTTTATGGCGGTCCCGATTTTTCTTGGAGTGATTGCGGTGATCGCGTGCTGGCTTCCGGCACGAAGGGCGGCATCGGTCAATCCGGTGCAGGCATTGCGGTCGGAGTAGAGGAGTTGCACATGGGGAAACTGCGAGCGTTCTGGTTGCGAGTGCGCGGAGTATGGGTCCGGAGCAAGGCAGTTGAATTCGATGCGGAGTTGGAAAGTCATATTGCCATGGACGTGGAAGCCCGGATGCGCGCAGGAGTAAGCGGGGACATGGCACGGAGGGAAGCGCTGATGCGGCTGGGCGGTGAGGAGCAGGCGAGACAAGCGTACCGCGAACGCGCGACGCTGCCGCCGCTGGAGAGCTTTTTGCAGGATGTGCGTTTTGCGCTGCGGCAAATGAGGAGGGCGCCGGGGTTCACGTTAACAGCAGTGTTGACACTGGCGCTCGGGATTGGCGCCAACGCGGTGATTTACACGCTGGTAGATTCGATTCTGCTTCGACCGCTTCCATTTACAAGACAGGACCGGCTGGTCAGGATTGCGGGGACAAATTCGCCGCTGTTTCCGAAGGGATGGCTCCGCGAGTTGGGGTTGCATGCAACGGCACTCAAGGCGGTAGCGGGATATGGGCCGGATGCGGAGTCGAACATTTCAGATGCGGATGTTCCGGAACGGGTGTTTGGCGCGACGGTGACGGTGAATGCGTTCGATGTTCTGGGTGTTCGGCCGGCACTTGGGAGCTTCTTCTGCGCCCAGGACGCGGTTGCCGGGGAAGATCATGACGTGGTTTTGAGCTATGGATACTGGCGGCAGCACTTCGGCGGAGATGCGGGGGCGATTGGGCGGCAGGTTCGAATCGATCGTGTGTCGCGGCGGATTGTCGGAGTGATGCCGGCGGGCGTGCATTTTCCGTATGCGGACACGCAGTTTGTAATTCCGGTTTCGTTCAAGGGCGGAGATGTTTTTGATCCGTGGTTTGCGTTTGATCTGCGCGGGTTCGGGCGGCTGGCGGACGGGGCCACGACGGCGCAGGCACAGGCGGAGTTGAGGAGACTGCATGGGGTGCTGCTGCCGGTGTTTCCGTTTCGGATGCCGGACATCTGGGCTTCGGACATGACGGCTGTTCCGCTGCTGGAGTCGCAAACGGGCGCGATGCGGCCGCGGTTGCTGCTGCTGTTTGGCGCGGTGGGGCTGATTCTGCTGATTGCATGCGCGAACGTGGCGAACCTGATGCTGGCTCGGGCGAGCGCGCGAGAGCGGGAGATTGCGGTGCGGAGCGCGCTTGGCGCTTCGGGGAAGAGGCTCGTGCAGCAACTTCTCTCAGAGAGCGTGGTGGTGGGGCTGACGGCGGGCGCAGTGGGGTTGGGGGCAGCGGCTGCGAGCCTAAGGATTTTTGTGGGGCTGCTGCCGGCAGACACGCCGCGGATACAGGATGTGTCGCTGCATTGGAGTGATGCGGTGCTTACTCTCGGCGCATCGGTGTTTGCCGGGTTGGTGTTTGGGCTGATCCCGTCGCTCAAAATAGCGGGGATGAATCTGCTGAGCACGCTGCGGATGGGCGGGCGCGGGCTGGCGGGGCAGGGATCGCGGTTTGGAATTTCCAAGATCCTGGTGATGGCACAGATGGGGCTGACGGTGGTGGTGATCACGGCGGCGGGTCTCGTTCTGCACAGCCTTTATCGGATCACGAAGGTGGATCCGGGCTTTCGAACAGATCATGTCATCACGGCGGAAGTTGCATTGGATGCGGGGGCGTGCAAGGAGAAGGGGAAATGCCAATCATTCTTCGATGCTCTTGTGGACCGGGCACGGGGAATTTCGGGCGTGGAGAGCGTGGCACTGGTCGATTCACTGCCGCTCAGCAGCCGCGCGGATAATTATGTTTTCGACGCGGAGGATCATCCGCGCGATGCTCGGCAGGGAGCACTGCTGGCCACGAGCAGGGTGGTATCGCCCGGATATCGGGATGTACTTGACTTGAAGCTGGTGCGGGGGCGGTGGCTGGAACAGCAGGACGAGTCGTCAGCAACTCATGCAGTTGTTCTGAACGAGCACATTGCGGAGAGACTGTGGCCCAATCAGGACCCGATTGGGAAACACTTGCTGGATGTGGTGGATGAGAAGACGCCAGCGGTTTGGAATCCGGAGAAGGCGTCGATTGTCGTAGGCGTGGTGAAAAACGCGCGCGCAGGAATTCAGGAGGGGTTCAAGGACGAAGTGTACCAGCCCATGACAGCCGAGCGGAATCAACCGGTCATGTACGCGGTGGTACGGACACACATGAGCGCGAGCGAAACTGCGGCGGGATTGCGGAGCGCAGTTGCAAGCATCAATGCGCTGGTGCCCATCACGCGGGTGCGGACGATGGATGATCTGGTTGCGAGTTCGGTGGCGGCGCCGCGAGCGCTGGCGGTTCTGCTGCTGGGGTTCGGCGCGCTGGCGATTGTGATTGGTGCAGTGGGAGTGTACAGCCTGATTGCGTATCTCGTGAGCTGGCGTACGAGAGAAATCGGGATGCGGTTGGCGCTTGGCGCCCAAAGATGGCAGATCGTGGCAGGAGTCGTGCGCGAGAGTGTCTTTCTAGCTCTGGCTGGATGTGCAGCGGGGCTGGCCGGAGCTGTGGCACTGAGCAGGATGCTGCATAGCTTCCTTTTCGAGGTGAGCGCGCTGGATCCGTTGACGTTCGGGCTCGTTCCAGTGCTGATGGGCTTGGTTGCGGTCATCGCCTCGTGGATTCCCGCACGGCGCGCGGCTGCGGTTGATCCCATGGAAGCTTTGCGGGCGGATTAGAACGCAGGAGGAAGCGAACGTAGTTGCGGAGGAGGTCGGCATGCGGTGGTTGCGTGCGTTCTGGATGCGGCTTTGTGCGCTACTTGAAAGCCCGTCGATGGCAGATGAGTTCGATGCGGAACTTGAGTGTCATATCGCCGAGCATGCGCGGGACGGAGTTCGTGCCGGTTTGAGCGATGACGAGGCGCGGCGACAGGCAGTGCTGCGGCTGGGTGGCGCGGAGCAGGCGCGGCAAGCGTATCGCGACCGGGCGACGCTGCCCGTGATCGAGAATGTAGTACGTGATGCGCAGTATGCGCTGCGTGGATTCCGTCGGAATCCAGTGTTTGCGATGGCGGTGATTTTAACGCTCGCGCTGGGGATCGGGGCGACAACAGCAGTATTCAGCGTGGTGGACAGGATTCTATTCCGGAGTCTGCCGTGTGCACATCCGGAGCAGCTTGTGTCCGTGGGGCTGACCGCGCCGATCATCCCGCAGGAGTTCATGCTGGGTGGCTCGTACTACGAGTGGCAGGATCATCAGACACCATTCACCGCGTTGACTTCCGAGACAGGAGTGAATGAGTGTGATCTTACAGAGCGCAATCCGCAACGGTTGCGTTGCGCAAATGTCGAGCAGAATTTTTTACCGACGCTGGGCATTTCCCCTATACTCGGCCGCAACTTTTTGCGGGAAGAAGACCGGCTAAATGGACCCAGGGCCGCGCTCATTTCCCATGGACTCTGGGTATCGCAATATGGTCGGGATCCGGCAATCCTGAACCGCATTATCAGCATCGATATGCACCCAGTCCGCGTGGTCGGAGTGCTGCCCGAAGACTTTGAAATGCCTACGCTGGAGAGCGCGGACATCCTGGAACCGGAAGCCCTTGATGTCGCTGCGCAGCGCAAAGCAGATCCCGGGCGCGTTCTGTATGCATTTGCGCGGTTGAAACCCGGCCTATCGAGACAACAAGCCGTTGAGCAGTTGAAATCAGTATTTGATTACTCTTTGAATCTTGCTCCGCCTCGATTCCGCAGCGAGGTCCATTTGCGTGTGCGTTCGATCCGGGACAGACAGATGCAGGATGTTCGACTGGTTGCGTGGATTCTGCTCGGTGCCGTGATGGCGGTGCTGCTGATCGCTTGCGCAAATGTGGCGAGTCTGCTGCTGGCGCGGGCGACGGCAAGAGAGCGTGAACTTGCAGTGAGGTTCGCATTGGGAGCGACTCGTGCCGGGCTGATCCGGCAGATACTGACCGAGTCGATTTTGCTTTCGCTGTTTGGAACGGTGGCGGGCTGCGTATTTGCCGAGGGTCTATTACGGCTGTTCGTTGCGATTGCGCCGTCGAGCCTGCCGTTCCTGTCGAAGGCCGAGCTGGATCTTCGCATTATTGCTTTTACGTCGGTATTTGGCATTGCGGCAGGGATCATCCTTGGACTGGTGCCAGCGTGGTTCAAGCCGCGGACGATTGCGCTTGTGGCGCGGGCGCAAGGGTTGCGAACGCGCGCCCTGCTACGGCGCTGCATGGTGGTGATGCAGGTAGCTGCGAGCACGATTCTGCTGGCGGGAGCCATGCTGCTGTTGCGAAGTTTTGCGAATTTGGAGAGCCAGGAGCTGGGGATGGATTCGCATGGGGTACTTACAGCGGCAATCTCTCTCAATCGAGAGAAATATGCAACTCCTCAGCTACAGAAGAACTTCTTTCTGCAGTCCGAGGCTTCATTGCGGCGTATTCCCGGGGTAAGCGCCGTGGCAATTGCCGATACGGTGCCTCCCGGCGGTTACCAGCACGATCAGATTTACAGCGTTATAGAGGTTGCTGGGCGGCCGGTTTCGACCGGAGGTACCGGGGGTATGGTGCAGTGGCGCCAGGTGACGCCGGAGTACTTCAAGGCATTGGATATTCCGATCGTGCGCGGAGGAGGATTCACGGAGGAGGAACGTCAATCCAAGGGCTACTATCTGATCGTGAGCCAGTCGCTTGCGGCGAAGCTCTTTCCGGGAGAAGACCCAATCGGGAAGAAGGTGAAGCCTACTCCGGGCGATCCATGGCATGTTGTGGTGGGAGTTGCGGGCGATGTTAAGAATGGCGGCCTCGAAGCGCAGGAGAGGCCTGAGTTCTACCGGTTGCGCCGAAACGAACTTGAAGACTGGCGGATGGCGCCATCGGCAGTTCTTATACTGAAGACAACTACGCCATCGAAGACACTGGCTCCCTGGGTGAGATCGCAGATTGCGCAGATCGATGCGACCGTGCCGGTGGAGATCGAAACTCTAAACGAGCGAGTGGCGGGGCTTGCGGATCGGCCACGGTTTGAGACGGCGCTGCTGAGCTTCTTTGCGTGTACAGGACTGGTGATGGCGCTGATTGGGCTCTACGGTGTGGTTTCGTTTATGGCGCAGCAGAGGACACGGGAGATCGGGATTCGCATTGCGGTGGGAGCGGATCGCGGGGATGTACTTGCGCTGATTCTGCGCGAGGGTGTGCGGCTGATTGTGATTGGCGGAGCTATTGGGATCTGCGCATCGTTTACATTGACGCGCGTGCTGCAGAGTGTGCTGTTCCAAGTTGGGCCGCGCGATCCGGTCACGTTTCTTGGAGTGCCGGTGATATTGGGAATTGTGGCGCTCGTGGCGGTGCTGATTCCGGCGCGGAAGGCGATGAAGACGGATCCGGTGACGGCGCTGCGGTGGGAGTAGCGTTCCCGTTCATCGCGATGAAACTGCGATGAACGGGGCACAGTTCGATGTGAGTTATCAGTTGTCAGTCTTCAGTTCTCGTGCGCTTCAGGGCCCGGTTAGCTTTCGAGGTATTCCCAGAAGCTATCGGCCAGCTCGGCGCCTAACTCGTTGGTCATGCGCCGGGCGGCGCGCTCTACTTCTTCGATGAGCTGATGCAGATAGCTGCGGGAGCTGGAGATGGCCACGACGCCGAGGGTGGCGGACCGCCAGGTTACGGCTTCGTCCATTTCGGCGACGGAGATGTTGAAGCTCTGGCGGAGTTGGTCCTTCATGGAACGGACCACCTGGCGGCGGTCCTTGAGAGATTGGGCATGCTCGATGCGAAGCTCGAGGGTGAGGTGGGCTACGGGCATGGCGTGGAGGCCTCGTGCGTTGACCAGAGAAGGGATCCCTGGGCGTGACTCTCCGGGTGCTTCATTGTAGCGCGTTCGCGGTACGGGTTTGGCAAGAGTGTTTGGGAGTGCCGGCTGATTCAGCGCAACAGGGCGAAAGCGACGATTGTTTGTCCGGGGTCGCCGGTCTCGGAGAGGATCTGTTCTTCGAGTTCATGCGGAGGGTGCATTTCGCAGGCGGCGATCTCGCCGTCGGTAGCTCCGATAAAGCAGAGCTCACAGCAGGCGAGGCCTTCACCATCGGCTATGCGGACGGGTGGGCCAAAGACACGGCAGGTTATAGGACGCCAGGCGTAGATGTCACAGAGACCGGTTTGGGGGTTGAGGGCGGGACAGGGTGCGTCGTTGGCGAAATCTTCGAAGTGGGCCTGGTCTTCTTCGGATGTGCCGAGGATGCCGGTGCTGGAATCACCGGGGAAGTTGCGTGCGTGCTCGGCTAGCCACGCACGAGCGCGGTCGCGAAGTGATTCAGCAGCGTGAGGATCGGAGATGTCGAGATCTTGCATCCCAGTCTGGAGGCGGGCGGCGTCGAGGGCATTGATAGCGAAGACCCCGTGACAACACTGGGTGCATCCGGGGCGGCAGGCGAGCCATGAGCCGGCGCGATGGGCGGCTTCGGCAAGGTCCGCGTCCATAATCTTTATCAGTTCGGCATCCCTGGAGGGAAGCGGCATAGAACCAGCCTATCGGAGAAGATGCCGCCCCGCATCCGGGAGGAGCTTCGGACCTTACTGGATGCGTGTTATAACGGCGTGGAGGCCGCCGTGCTTTTCCTGGAGCGCATTCCCGCTGCGCCACTCGCGAATTACATTCGAACCCTGTGGTACGCGCAGGCCGGCGATATTCCGCGTCACCGAGAACGGATACTGCCGAGCGGGTGCGTGCAGATCATTCTAAGCTTGTCTCGCGATTTCATCCTGGATTCCATCGAGGGTTCGGCCCAGTTGCGCGTGAAGCCCGCCCTGGTGATTGGGGCGCGTTCGGTTTACGAAATTGTGGACAGCTCGGATATGGCTGATCTGATCGGTATTGTGTTTGAGCCGGGAGGGTTTCCAGTTTTTGCGTCAGATTCGGCGCATCTGTTCAGCAACCGGACAGTAGCACTTGAATGTATCTGGGGAAAGAACGCGGAGGCATTGCGAGATCGCTTGCGGGAGATCGGCTCTCCGCAGCAACGGCTTGAATGCATGGAGCAGTTCCTGCGAGCCGGATTTCAAAACAAGCCGGCGAAAGGAAACCGCTCGCCTGAGGTCAATTTTGCCCTGCGCTACTTCGCGGAGATGCCGAGTGTTGCCAGTGTGCGCGAAACGGCGCGGCAGATCGGATGGAGCGAGCGGCGATTCTCGCAGATATTTCGGGAGGAGGTCGGACTGGCTCCGAAGGTGTGGTGCCGGGTGCAGCGATTTCAGAGGGCTGTAAAGCAATTGCATGCGGGAATTGAGGTGCGGTGGGCGGAACTGGCGCTGGACTGCGGGTACTACGACCAGTCGCACTTCGCGAATGAGTTCCGGGCGTTCTCGGGTGTGGATGCGAGCACCTACACGGCCCGGCGGACGATGTGGGCGAATCACATTCGGGCGGATTAGTTGCTGCTTCATCCTGCTGAGCAGGATGCGTTGACGGGTCACGCCGCGAAGGAAGCGCGTTCCCCTCCACCATTGCGTCCAGACAAGGGCGTCGCGCGAATGGGCAGTGCTGCCGCGATGAAGTTGCGAGGTAGGCCAGTTCCGATTTTTCCAAGACGGCGGTGCAGCCCTTCTGCCATTCTGGCGGCGTACGCGAATTCCAAGGAGGTCTTTATGACTGCGAATGTATCTAATTCCCCATCTACGATCATGCCGGCGATGCGCTATCGCGAGGCGAACGCGGCGATGGAGTGGTTGTGCAAGGTTTTTGGCTTTGAGAGGCACGCGGTGTATCCGGGTCCCAACGGCACCGTAGGACATGCGGAGCTGAGGCTGGGCGGCGGGATGATCATGCTCGGATCCGAGAAGGACGATGCGTATGGACGCGGCTTCAAATCGCCTGGAGATCTGGGCGATGTGGAGACGCGGGGCGTGTACGTCATTGTGGCCGATGCCGATGAAGTATATGCGCGGGCAAAGGCGGCGGGTGGAAGGATTGTGCGCCAGATCCAAAACACGGATTACGGGAGCCGGGAGTTCACGGTGAAGGACCCTGAGGGACACTCGTGGAGCGTGGGAACGTATGATCCCTGGGCAGCGCACTCGTGAGTGCGAGGCATGTTGGATGCGATATAGTCGGTGCTGTCAGAGCAAAACCAGAATATCTTTGAGCTCCCAAACGCTCGACAAGGTCAGCGCTCCCTGCTGGTGGCGTTGACTTAGCTGCTCGGCAAGCGAGCATTGACTCTGGTTTTGCCGGCAGGTGGAGGTCACCGATTGAAGATTTCTAAGGTTGTTGCTGCGGGAGTGGTAGTGTGTGCGGGTATGGCGAGTGCGCAATCGAGACTGCTGGTTGCGGTGAAAGGTGCGCAGAGCCTGGCGATTGTTGATCCGGCGAGCGGGTCAGTGGTGGCGACGGTGCCCGAGGGTGGAACGACGGGGCATGAAGTGACTGCGTCGGCGGATGGGAAGCTGGCCTTTGTGCCGATCTATGGCAACTCGGGCGTGGGCAAGCCGGGGACGGACGGGAGAAACATCGCTGTTATCGATATTGCTGCCCACAAGGTCGTCGGTAACATTGGATTCGATCACGGGATACGACCGCACTGCCCGATGATTGGCCCGAAGGATGGCCGGCTCTACGTCACGACAGAGCTGGACAAGACAATCACGATCATCGACCCCAAGACGCTGAAGGTGGTGGGTTCCCTTCCGACAGGACAGGAGCAGAGCCACATGATGGTGCTGTCGCACGACGGGAAGCGCGCATATACGGCGAATGTGGGTCCCGGAACGGTATCCGTGATCGATGTGACGGGGCGGAAGGTGCTGAAAGTGATTCCGATTTCAGCGAACACGCAGCGGATTTCGATTACGCCCGATGACAAGTGGGTCTTTACGGCGGATCAGACCAAGGCGCAGATGGCAGCGATCGATACAGCGAAGAACGAGGTCGCAAAGTGGATTCCGATGGAGGGAATGGGGTACGGGTCCGCAGTGACGCCGGATGGGAAATGGCTGCTGGTGGCGCTTGCCGACCAGGACAAGGTCGCGGTGATTGACTTGAAGACGATGCAGGTGGCACGGACGGTTCCGGTGGGCGATTATCCGCAAGAGGTGCTGGTGCAGCCGAATGGCAAGACGGCTTACGTGTCATGCATGCACGGGGCGGGGACGGTGTCGGAGATCGATCTGGAGAGTTGGAAGGTGACGCGGACGATTACGACTGGAAGCTCGACGGATGGGCTGGCCTGGGCGAAGTAGCAGCACAGGGAACAGGGATCAGGGTCCGGCGTGTGCACTTGATACCCACTCATCGCAAAAGCGCGATGAATGGGGCACCTGCGGGGAGCAGGGACTAGGTGTGTAGTGTCAACAGATTGTTCCTGATGAGACCTGCCCTTGTAATAGGGGTTTGATGGCCCAGGCTGGTGTGCGGTCTGTGCCAGTTGTATTCATGCAACCAGAGTTGGAGCTGGTCGCGCCTCT